>ULXO01033021.1_pt1 | contig 79064 bp, 95 predicted proteins | sample 1961391 | NCBI WGS metagenome assembly ULXO01 (sample SAMEA4835841, study PRJEB28245) | human gut metagenome | biome: gut microbiome; material: fecal sample | place: Denmark | collected 2008 | reverse complement strand
AATTCAGCATAGATGTGGAATTTAAAATTTCATTCAAGGAAATGTAAAAAAATTGACAAAATTTATTGATTTTTGTCGGGTACAGGGTTATGCTTATATACAGTGGTACGGTACATTGAGACATGTGCGTACAAAAATAAATACAAAGGAGACATAGGGATGAAAAAGGGTCATGATTTAAAAATACGTGAAAAACTTTCTAAGAGTTACATGCAGGTTATTTTTATTGCAAGTATCTCAGCAATCGTAGGAATCGGTGCGTTATTAATTATGACAAGGATGTATAACCATGCGCTTACCAATTATGGATTCTCCCAGGGAGATATCGGGAAGGCGATGACAGTGTTCGCCGATGCGAGGAGTGATCTGAGGGGTGCGGTCGGTTATGACGAGGAAAGTATTATCAAAGACTTAAAAGAGGATTATTACGTAAAACAGGATTCATTTAATACATACCTTGCAGAAGTCGAAAAGAGCACGGTGACAAAAGCCGGAAGAGATGCGTACAATCAGATCCTTGCCGATCTGGATGGATATTGGGAACTTTCCGATGAACTGATCGAAATCGGAGCCACGACAGATGAAGCCAGTAGCAAGGAAGCGCAGGATCGGGCGGTCAAAGAACTCAAGCCAATGTATGAGGCTGTTTACAATGATCTGAAAGATCTGATGACCATCAATGTCCAGAAGGGGGATCAGCTGGAATCGATTCTGGCAGTGATGGAGATTATTGCTGTGATCATCATGATCGCAGTGATAATTCTTTCCGTTTTGAGTGGCAGAAGATTGGGAAATCAGATCGCAGATGGAATCGCAAAGCCGTTGCGGCAGATGTCAGAACGCCTGAAAACATTTGCGGAAGGAGATCTTGACAGCGAGTTCCCGGAGTATGATGCGAAGGACGAAGTTGCAGAAATGATCGAAATGGCAAGAGAGATGGCAGACAACCTGAATGTGATCATCTCTGACAGCGGAAGACTTTTAAATGAGATGGCAGATGGTAATTTTGCTATCGCAACAGATCATGAAGAAAGATACACCGGAAAATTCAATGATCTTCTTATTGGAATACGCAACATGAACCGCAAAATCAATGATTCTCTCCACCAGGTAGAGGAGACGGCAGAACAGGTATCCATGGGATCAGGCAATATGGCAGAGGCTGCGCAGTCTCTGGCAGAAGGTGCTACGGAACAGGCCGGAGCAGTCGAAGAGCTTCAGGCAACCATTGCTGATATCACTGCCAACGTAGAACACACAGCAGCGGATCTTCAAAAGTCTCATGCTGATGCAAGAAAATATGCAGATGATGCGGATCGCAGCCGTGATCAGATGCATGCAATGGTGGAAGCTATGCAGCGTATCAGCGAGTCTTCCATGAAGATTGAGAATATCATTTCCGAACTGGAGGATATCGCAAGCCAGACAAACCTGTTATCTTTGAATGCTTCCATCGAGGCAGCACGTGCAGGTGAGGCAGGAAAGGGATTTGCAGTTGTTGCTGACCAGATCCGTAAACTTGCAGAACAGAGTGCGGCTTCGGCAGTTTCCACAAGAGAACTGATCGAGGGTTCTATCCATGACGTTGAAGATGGAAATAAAGCGGTTGCTTTGGTTTCAGAGACATTAGACGAGGTGATCAAAGGAATTAATGCTATTGCAGATACATCCAAGTCCTTAAGTGAGAGCTCACAGTCTCAGGCAACGGCTATGGAGCAGGCAGAACAGGGAGTCAACCAGATTTCCGAAGTTGTTCAGTCCAACTCTGCTATGGCACAGGAAACATCTGCTACCAGCGAAGAATTGTCTGCACAGGCAGAAACGCTCGATAACCTTGTAAAACAGTTCAAATTAAGAGAACAGAAATAAAAGAATAATAAGAATAATAATATAAGAAAAGGAGTCACAGCAGAGCTGTGGCTCTTTGCATGAAAACAGGAAGGAAGAAAAAATGGAAAACGCAAAAATCAGTAATTTGTACGATCTGAATGAGACAATTGCGAAAGAATATTTAGAGCAGTTTACTTATCCGTGGGAAGCATTAAAAGGAATCAGTGAATTTATCAAAAAATTAGGACCGACATTAGATCCTGAAAAGTTTGAAAAACGCGGCGAGGACATCTGGGTTGCCAAAAGTGCAAAGGTTGCACCGACTGCCTGCTTAAATGGACCGCTCATCATTGATGAGGAGGCAGAGGTTCGTCACTGCGCATTTGTAAGAGGAAGTGCCATTGTCGGAAAAGGCTCTGTTGTCGGAAACTCTACCGAGTTGAAAAACGATATTATTTTCAATTCTGTACAGGTGCCACACTATAATTATGTAGGAGATTCTATTCTGGGATACAAATCCCATATGGGTGCAGGTTCTATTACCTCAAATGTGAAATCAGACAAGACACTTGTAGTAGTAAAGGATAAGACAACCGGGGAAGAAATCGAGACAGGCTTGAAGAAGTTTGGTGCAATGTTAGGTGATTTTGTGGAAGTAGGATGTAATTCCGTGCTGAATCCGGGTACTGTGATCGGAAGCCACAGCAATGTTTATCCGCTGTCCATGGTGCGTGGCGTTGTTCCGGCAAACTCTATTTATAAAAATAAAAATGAAATTGTAGAAAAGCAGTAAAAATTCCGAAATGATATATTGCTTGTGGTATGTTTTTCCTTTTTACAAAAAAGTACATAAATTTTATGGTTTCTACTTGTGAAAATGAAAAAAATGTGCGAAAATGTTTGAAGTATGTTAAGCATCTAACAATGTTTAGCAGATGACATATCTATTTATATGTGAAAGGAGACTTAAAATGATTTACACTAAGGAAGTCGAAAACATGTGCCCAGTAGCAAAAGGCGCAAAACATGAACCAGCTCCAATTCCAGAAGAAGGAAAATGGGTTCACTCTAAAAAAATTGAAGATATCTCAGGATTTACACACGGTGTAGGCTGGTGTGCACCACAGCAGGGTGCCTGTAAGCTTTCATTAAATGTAAAGAATGGTATCATTGAGGAAGCTTTAGTTGAGACAATCGGATGTTCCGGTATGACTCACTCTGCAGCTATGGCAGCAGAAGTTTTACAGGGAAAAACAATCCTTGAAGCTTTAAATACAGACTTAGTTTGTGATGCTATCAACACAGCTATGAGAGAATTATTCTTACAGATCGTTTACGGACGTACACAGAGTGCATTCTCTGATGACGGATTAGCAGTAGGTGCTGGTCTTGAAGATTTAGGAAAAGGACTTCGTTCCCAGGTTGGTACAATGTACGCAACAAAAGAAAAAGGTGTTCGTTACCTTGAGATGGCAGAAGGCTATGTAACAGGTATCGCCCTTGACGAGAACAATGAAGTTATCGGATATCAGTTCGTTTCTCTTGGAAAAATGACTGACTTCATCAAAAAAGGTGATGACCCTAACACAGCATGGGAAAAAGCAAAAGGACAGTATGGTCGTGTAGCAGATGCTGTTAAGATCATCGACCCAAGAGAAGAGTAAGGAAAGGAGACGAACGAAAATGGCATTATTTGAAGGATATGAAAGAAGAATTGACCAGATCAATGCTGTATTAAACAGCTATGGTATCAGCTCTATCGAAGAAGCTGAAAAAATTACAAAAGATGCTGGACTTGATGTTTACGATCAGGTAAAGAAAATCCAGCCTATCTGTTTTGAGAACGCTTGCTGGGCTTACACTGTAGGTGCTGCAATCGCAATTAAAAAAGGATGTACAAGAGCCGCTGATGCTGCTGCAGCAATCGGTGAAGGTCTTCAGGCATTCTGTATTCCAGGTTCTGTTGCTGACCACAGAAAAGTAGGTTTAGGACATGGTAACCTTGGTAAAATGTTATTAGAGGAAGAGACAGAGTGCTTCTGCTTCTTAGCAGGACACGAGTCTTTCGCAGCTGCTGAAGGTGCAATCGGTATCGCTGAGAAAGCAAACAAAGTACGTCAGAAACCATTAAGAGTTATCTTAAACGGTTTAGGAAAAGACGCTGCACAGATCATTTCCCGTATCAACGGATTCACATTTGTTGAGACACAGTATGATTACAAAGCAGCAAAATTAAATGTAGTATATGAGAAAGCATATTCTGATGGACTTCGTGCAACTGTAAAATGTTACGGTGCTGATGATGTTCAGGAAGGTGTTGCTATCATGCATCATGAGAACGTAGGTGTATCTATCACAGGTAACTCTACAAACCCAACACGTTTCCAGCATCCAGTAGCAGGTACATACAAGAAAGAATGTATCGAGCAGGGTAAGAAATACTTCTCCGTAGCATCCGGCGGTGGTACAGGACGTACACTTCACCCAGATAACATGGCTGCAGGTCCAGCTTCTTACGGTATGACAGATACAATGGGACGTATGCACTCAGATGCACAGTTCGCAGGATCTTCTTCCGTACCAGCTCACGTAGAGATGATGGGACTTATCGGTATGGGTAACAACCCAATGGTAGGTGCTACTGTCGCTGTAGCTGTAAGTGTTGAGGAAGCTCACAAAGCTGGTAAGTTCTAAAAGGTCGAATAATATAAAGATTTGGCAGGTCTCCGGGAAAACCCGGAGACCTCTTTTATATGATATAATTAAATGGGGTATATAGAAAAAATAGAAGGAAATAATAGTCTGAAGGCAGGTGTGGGTATGAATGTAAATGAGCTGAAAAAGATAATTGAATCCGGCGAAAAGATAAATGTTGAATTTAAATTGTCTGAGAATGATTTGACAAAAGATGTGTATCAATCGGTATGTTCTTTTAATAATCGTAATGGAGGGCATATTATTCTTGGCGTAGTTGACCAAACAAAAGAAATTCGGGGTGTAAATCCCCAAAAGACAGATAAAATGCTTAAGGATTTTACAACGTCCGTTAATAATGCTAATAAAATAAATCCACCGCTTTATCTTACACCACAGATATTTGATATAAATGGAAAGACAGTCATTTATATCTGGGTGCCAGAGGGAACACAGCTTAGACGATTGAATGGTCGTATATGGGACAGGACACATGAAGGGGATATTGATATTACAGACAATGCGGAATTGGTATACAAAATGTATGCAAGGAAGCAGAGCACTTATTTTGTGAATAAGGTTTATCCGAAGCTTGGATTGGATTTCCTTGATTTTGATGTGATTCAAAGAGCAAAAAAGATGGCGGTTTCAAGGGTGGATAATCACCCATGGTCAAATATGAATGAAGAAGAAATTCTGAGAAGCACAGGACTTATTTTAGCAGATCCAGATACCGGTCAGGAGGGAATTACGCTTGCGGCAATTTTGTTGTTTGGTAAAGATCAGACCATTATGTCTGTATTACCACAGTATAAGACAGATGCTATTTATCGTGTGAAAAATATGGATCGTTATGATGACAGAGAGGTTATTATTACAAATTTAATAGATAGTTATCGCAGATTAATGGATTTTGGAAAAAAGCATTTGAATGATTCTTTTGTGCTGGATGGTGACCAGAGTGTCAGTGCCAGAGATAAAATATTGAGGGAAATCATTTCTAATATATTAGCACATCGCGATTATTCCAATGCCTACACTGCACAATTTGTGATTGAAAGTAACAGAATTTTTACTAAAAACAGCAATTTGCCTCACGGACATGGTGAATTGAAACTGAATCAGTTTGAACCTTTTCCGAAAAATCCACCAATTTCAAAAGTATTTCGTGAAATTGGTTATGCGGATGAACTCGGCTCTGGTATGAGGAATACCAATAAGTATACAAAATTATATTCGGGTGGAACACCTGTGTTTTTGGAGGATAATATTTTTGAAATTGTGATTCCAATGGAATCTGTTGCGAGTTTGCAGGTTGGACCAGGTGAATTTTACAAGGTAACTGAAAGGGTGACTGATAGGGTAACTGATAGGGTGACTGAAAAAGAGCAGGAGATTCTCGCATTATTATTAGAAAATGCGGGTTATACTATGCCACAGTTGGCGGAAAAATTAAAAATCAGCAGAAAAACAGTGGCAATGCGTTTAAAATCTTTGAAAGAAAAATCAGTGATAGAGCGTGTGGGTTCAGACAGAAAGGGTTATTGGAAAATAAATTAAAAAAGTTGGACAAAAATTTTAAGAATTTGATATTAAAAACTTTCGTGTTGCAAATACTTTCACAATTTGCTACAATAAAGTGGTAGCAAATACACACACGGAGGAGAAAAAGAGTTATGAGTGAAAATTTTAACGAACAGAACGAAAATAACCAGAACGAATATGGCACAAGCCAGAACATTTACGGAAACACCCAGACTACATACGGTGATACCCAGAATTCATATGGCAGTGAAAACAACTATGGAGGTACACAAAACAGTTACGGCGGTACGCAAAATACATATGGCTATAACAATCAGCCACAGTATCAGTCCGGGATGGAAAATCAGCAGCAGGAGCTTGTGCCACAGATGAGTGTTGGACAGTGGATGCTGACCTATTTATTGGTGAACATTCCAATTGTAAATATCGTTATGTATATTATCTGGCTGATCGGAAAAAATCCAAAAGACGCAATCCGCAAAAACTGGGCAAGAGGACAGTTATTTATGGGTCTTATTATATTTGGAATTATGTTGATCTTCACAATTATTGCATTGACGGTTTCAACGCTGGCCGGTGGAAGTTCGAGTGGCTCCAGTAAAATAGACACAGGCGTGACAAGCGATTATTATGCAGCGGATGATGACGGAGATCAGGCGGAGGACATCTTCAATCACGATTCCGGAGCCGCAACACTTCCAGATACTTCCGAAGACAGACCGGTTGTAGATGCAGAGCCGATGGACGGAACATGGGAGGATATGTCATTTTTCTTTGACGGACATGAGTATTCCCTGCCATTTGCCTACAGTGAGATAGAGGCGAACGGATGGACGTTTGATATAGCGGATTATGGTTACGAAGATGGTTATGTGATGAATGCGGGCGACCAGACTTATGAGTCAATTGAACTGAAAAATCCGGATTATCCAGATGTGACAGTAAAGATTGGCTTTGTAAATCTGGACAGTTCAGCAAAAGATATTACAGAATGTGACATTTATGCATTTTCTTTGGATACCTGTTATGGATTTGATCAGGTAGACGCATTCCCGATTATGTCAGTCAGCGGTGGATTGACGATTGGAATGGATGAACAGTCAGCGGTTGCAATCATGGGAGAATGTGATGATGTATACGAAGCTGAAGAATATAACAGTTATTCTTATCAGGATGAGGAGTACAACAGACATCTTGATTTTGAGGTAAATGACGAAAATGGTATTACATATTTTGACCTTACCTATTATCAATAAAAATCATAGAATACAGGAATGATACATAAAACAGATACTGCAGGAAAGAAAAGAATTCCGTGCAGTATCTGTTTTTCTTTGCCATAATTACAAATAAAGGAAATTGTATGTTTCAAAATGATATATTTAACGTTATAATAATATCTGTTTTATGGAAAAATTTGTGTTTCAGTGATAAAATACATTATAATTAATGTTGGAACTCAAAAAGAGAAATAAATGCAGGAGTACGAGAGAATGGGGACTATTTTCAGGATTTTCAAAAGTGATGTGAAGGGGTTGTGGAGAAATAAGCTTGCGCTTTTGATCGCACTTGCAATCTGCGTGCTTCCATCCCTGTATGCATGGTTTAATATCTATTCGAACTGGGATCCTTACAGCAATACGGGAACGATACCGGTTGCGGTTGTTTCTGTGGATAAAGGATATACCAGAAGTGATGGTGAATTTGAGATCATGGGTGATGCCGTTATCGACAATCTGAAGGAAAATGACAAGATTGGCTGGCAGTTTGTAAAGACGGAGGATGAGGCGGTCGATGGTGTATACAGTGGTGATTATTACGCTGCGATCGTCATCGGTGAGAATTTCAGTGAGACTATGTACGGTTTTGCAGACAATGATCTGGTACATCCATCTGTTACCTATTATGAGAATGAGAAGAAGAATCCGATCGCTTCTAAGATTACGGATACAGCAAAGGGAACACTGCAGACAAGTATTAATGAAGAGTTTGTGAATGTTGCAGTTTCCACTGTCATGGAGAGTATGAATGAACTCGCAGATGATGCACAAAAGACGCAGTATATCACTAAGATTATTGATAAACTGGATTCTGTCAATAAGAATCTGGATGATTATCTTGTGACAATTGATAACCTGATGTCCTGCAACGCAACCCTTGCGTCAAATTTAAAAACAGCAAGCGGAGAGGTTTCCAGTGCGTCCGGTAAATTAAATAATGGTGTTGCACAGGTCAACAAGGCAAAAACAGACGCACAGCAGACCATTACAACGTTACAGTCCCAGATGGATCAGGTATACCAGAGTATCCATACTCATTTGCAGGAAGTGAATACGACATTGTCAAAAGAACTTCCAACTGCGGAAGAAATTGCGAATGCCGCAGATAATGTATCGAATTCTACTCAGCAGATCGAGCTTTTAAAACAACTGTTACAGAGTGATCTGATTCCTGCCGGAAGCAACAAGGATGATATCATTAAACTGCTCGACAGCATTGAGCAGACAACAACTGCGGTACAGGGAGTATTGCAGAACCGGATAGGTGATCTTAACAATGCTGTCTCAGGAGATCATACAGCAATCAAAGCGGCAGCCAATCTGATCGATGCGGTCATGCCGATCGTAGAAAAACAGTTACAGGCAGATGTTGCAACGATGAAGGCAAATATTTCTGCTGCTTACAACAATATGGTAGCCTCCTTAAACAGCATGAATAAAGGTCTGGAAGGTACCGGTGTGGCTTTGGGCAGTCTCGGAAACACAGTGAGCAGTTCCAATGGAAGTTTTACTACCTTAAAAGAAATCATAAGTTCTGCGAAAGAGGAGCTGAATACGATCTTATCAGAATTGAATGAAGTGGAAGATGGGGAGAAATACGATCAGTTCATCCGTATCCTGTCCACGGATCCGGAAGTGATGGGAGAGTTCTTTGCATCCCCTGTTACGATTAATACAGAAAGAGTTTATCCGGTTGAAAACTACGGTTCTTCTGTTACACCATTCTATACAATTCTTGCACTCTGGGTTGGAGCTGTTATTTTAGTTGCGCTGATCAAAGTGCAGGTAGAGGATGAAAAGTTTGCAGGCACCAGATCATACCAGAGATACTTTGGAAGATTTTTACTGTTTTTTGTTTTGGGACAGCTGCAGGCAGCAATCGTTGTCCTGGGAGATCTGTATCTGTTAAAAGTACAGTGTTTGGAACCGGTACTTTTTTATATCGTTGCTGCGTTTACAAGTTTTACCTTTAACCTGCTGATCTATACTTTGACGGTTTCTTTCGGAGATGTCGGAAAGGCATTTGTCGTTGTTGTCATGGTTATCCAGATCGCAGGATCCAGCGGAACATATCCGATTGAGATTTTGCCGCAGTTTAACCAGAATATTTACAAATACTTCCCGTTCCCATATGCGATCAATGCAATGCGTGAGACGATCGGCGGCATGTATGAGAACGATTACTGGATGTACATGAGCCAGCTGGCAGTGTTTGCAATTGCAGCGCTGATCATTGGACTGTTTGTGAGAAAACCATTTATGAAGATGAATCACTTTGTGGAAGAGCGTATGGAAGATACGAAAATGATGTAAGGAGAAGATGCAATGGAAACAAATTATGAAGAATCTTATCGCAGGATCATGGAATACCAGAATGAAGAACATCTGCGTAACCAGAAAAAAATACGGTGGGGAATCCGTTGTGTCATTCTGATTCCAATGATATTTTTGATGCTGATGTTTTCCATGGACAGTTCGAAAGTAGTATTTCTGGTGCTTTGGATTGTTTCTTTGTTTACAATTTCTGCCTATCTGATCTATGTGGAATATATGGATTATACATTGCAGGAGCGTCTGACAGAGCTTGGAATTAAAGAGGATGGCAAAATTGACACGCTTCTTCCAAACAGCAGTATTGACAGCCGGTTAGCAGAGATGGAACGAAAGATTGCTGCCGACCGTGCAATCCTTGCAAAATATTTTGGAGAGTCTGGGATTATGCCGGATGAGGCATTGCTGGAAGAAAAAGAGGAAGAGACAGATGAGGAGAAAGATTCTGACGGATCTTCCGAAGAAAAGATATCCGGGAACAGGGACGGTAAGAAGAAAGAAAAGAAAAAAGACAGGAAAAAGGATAAGGAAGATTAGATATGTTGAACATTTTTCGGATTTTTATATCGGATTTTAAAAGGTTAAAAACAAATGTTGTAGCGGTTGTTATGGTCATTGGCTTATCGATTCTTCCTTGTTTGTATGCATGGTTTAATATTTTATCAAACTGGAGCCCGTATGGACCGGATGCAACGTCGAATATTAAAGTTGCAGTTGCATCGGACGACAAGGGAATTACGATTGACGACACCGAGTTTAATATGGGTGAGACTGTAATCGAGGGATTGGAAGCAAATACAACGATTGGCTGGGTGTTTACAGACACGACAGAGGAAGCGATCGATGGTGTTTACAGTGGTGACTATTATGCTGCACTTATTATGCCGGAAGATTTTACGGAAGACATGGTAAGTTTTCTTGCGGATGAGATGGAGCATCCTGAGATCACCTATTACACAAATGAAAAGAAAAATGCGATCGCTCCAAAGATTACAGACAAAGCAAAAACTGCAGTTCAGCAGACGGTCAATACGCAGTTTATCTCTACGCTGATCAAAAGCTGCATGCAAGTTTCAGATGGACTCTTAGATTCTTCGGTTCTGGAAGAAGAAACAGGCTCTTCCAATGTCATTGATATGCTGATTGGAAAATTAGAGGAAGCAGATGCAGATCTTGCAGTGTATGAGAATTTGCTGGATTCTCTGATGTCGGTATCAGGAAATGCTGCATCTACTACAAATCAGTTTTCAGCTGTATATCCGGACATGAAGAGTGCAATCACAAGTGGACAGAGTGCAATGGGCAATCTGCAGAATGTGACGGGAACAGGATTGGCATCCCTTGGAACAATTTCAAAGGGATTATCTGCTACTTTTGGAGGTATCAGCAATGCGCTTGGCTCTATCGCAAAGGCATTGGATACTTCGAATGGAAATCTGTCACAGCTTTCTGCAACATTAGCATCTGCGAATATCAGTCTCTCGGGTACAAAAGATGCGATCACAGATATGCGCGGGGTGATCGGAGGACGTTTGGAGCGTCTGAACCAGATGAAGGGGGAAGAGGGATATGAGATCTTATCTAAATTGTTAGCTCATGACCCGGAAGAGATTGGAAGTTTTATGGCTTCCCCGGTTGAGATTGAGACAGAGGCAGTTTACGAGGTGGACACTTACGGTTCTTCCATGGCGCCATTCTATACCGTGCTGGCACTCTGGGTAGGCGGACTGATCCTTGTTGCGATCATACATACAAAAGTAGAGATGGAACCGTCCTTTAAGAATGCAAAGCCGCATCAGCAGTTTTTTGGAAGATATATCACATTCTTTCTGATCGCCCAGGTTCAGGCGCTGATCACGGTATTGGGTGATCTGTACTTTATCGGGATCGAGTGCGCACATCCGTTTTTATTCTGGCTGGCAGCATCCTGCTGTAGTTTTGTGTTCGGCTTTTTAATGTATGCATTGACAGCGGCGTTTGGAAATATCGGTGAAGGTATTGCGATCATTATCATGGTCATTCAGGTTGCAGGAGCCGGATGTACATTCCCGATCGAGACACTGCCAAAAGTATTCCAGGTTTTCTATCAGTTCCAGCCATTTAAGTATGCAATGGGTGCAATGAAAGAGGCAGTAGCCGGAATGTACCGGGATGATTATTGGAAAGATCTTGCAATTTTACTGTCTTATACGGTAATCTCCCTGATTGTTGGTCTTGTGCTTGCGGTTCCGTTCCGCAAACTGAACCATATTCTGGAGGAAAGCAAGGAAAAATCCGGCGTTATGCTTTAAGAGCGGAGCGTGCATTCTATTGTTTGAACAGGCTGGGTATGGTATGCAGTTCTATAATTATTATTCATGTAAATATACAAAAGATAGTCATACAGGTTATGACAAATATGCACAAAATATATAGGCAAATATCGTCTCAGACGTTGACAAAGAAATATGATATTGATATTATTTAACTTAAATATGAGTGAGTAAAACTGTAAAGCGCAAAAGACTTTACAAGGAAGAGGTTTTCATTATGAGAAGACAGGTATTATCTCTCTTAGTCGAGAACAATCCGGGTGTTACAAGCCATATTTCTGGATTATTCAGCCGAAGAGGATATAACATTGACAGTTTTTCTTCCGGGGTGACTGCTGATCCGCGGTATACAAGGATTACCATTGTAGCAAGTGGGGATGAGCAGATACTTGAACAGATCGAGAAACAGCTTGCCAAGTTAGAAGACGTGGTTGATATCAAGAAATTGGAGCCGGGTTCTTCAGTGACAAGAGAACTCATTTTGGTTAAGATTCGTGCAAAAGACACCGAACGCCAGCCGATTCTTAATGTGACAGAGATTTTCCATGGGAAGATCGTAGACGTCACAAATGATTCCATGGTTATTGAACTTACAGGTCATCAGGACAAGTTAGAGGCTTTTCTGGATCTGCTGCAGGGATATGACATACTGGAGTTAGCGCGTACCGGTATTACAGGACTGTCCAGAGGAACAGCCGATGTAAAAATTATGGAATAATAGTACATAAAACAAGGAGGACAAATCCTCTCCTCATCATGGGAGAAATTTTACTTCGTAAAATAGGATTTTTCCTTCGGAAAAACAAGGAGGATTTAAAATGGCAGCAAAAATTTTTTATCAGGAAGATTGTAATCTCTCATTATTAGATGGAAAGACAATCGCTATCATTGGATATGGTAGTCAGGGACATGCACATGCATTAAACTTAAAGGATTCCGGATGCCATGTTATCATTGGTCTTTATGAGGGAAGCAAATCCTGGGCAAAGGCTGAGAAACAGGGATTTGAAGTATATACAACTGCAGAGGCAGCTAAGAAAGCAGATATCATCATGATCCTGATCAATGATGAGAAACAGGCAGATATGTATAAGAAAGATATTGAGCCAAACTTAGAGCCAGGTAATATGTTAATGTTTGCTCATGGATTCAACATTCATTTTGGATGTATCGTTCCACCAGCAGACGTTGATGTTACCATGATCGCACCAAAAGCTCCGGGACATACCGTACGTTCTGAGTATCAGGCAGGAAAAGGAACACCTTGTCTGATCGCTGTTGAGCAGGATGCAACCGGAAAAGCACAGGATCTTGCACTTGCATATGCACTTGGTATCGGCGGAGCAAGAGCCGGTGTCTTAGAGACAACATTCAGAACAGAGACGGAGACAGACCTTTTTGGTGAGCAGGCAGTTCTTTGCGGTGGTGTCTGTGCATTAATGCAGGCTGGTTTTGAAACATTATGCGAAGCAGGATATGATCCTAGAAATGCGTACTTCGAGTGTATCCATGAGATGAAACTGATCGTAGACTTGATCTACCAGTCAGGTTTCGAAGGAATGAGATATTCTATTTCCAACACAGCAGAGTACGGTGATTACATCACTGGACCTAAGATCATCACAGAGGATACCAAGAAAGCTATGAAACAGATTCTTTCCGATATCCAGGATGGTACTTTTGCAAAAGACTTCTTATTGGATATGTCACCAGCAGGACGTCAGGTTCATTTCAAAGCGATGAGAAGGAAAGCTGCTGAACATCCATCAGAGCAGGTTGGTAAAGAGATCCGTAAACTTTACAGCTGGAACAACGAAGAAGATAAATTAATCAACAACTAAATTTAATTTACTTCATACATAATAAGGAAAGAGGTTGTCAAACTTAGATGACGTATCGTTATTCGAGGGTTTGGCAGCCTTTTTTTGTTATGGTGACGGGAAATGCAGCGTAAATTTGGATATGGCAGGAAAGATTTGCAGAGAAAGCCTTTCTTACTATGCAAAAATAGAGAAATCGGATATACTTGAAAGGAATTACAAAGTCAGAAAAATAGAAATGAAAAGGAAATCAGGATGAAAAAGGCAGTATTTTTTGATATTGATGGTACACTATGGAACTATCAGATGCAGATACCGGAAAGCACCGTTTGCGCAATCCGGAAACTGAGAGAAAATGGACATTATGCATTTATCTGCAGTGGAAGAAGCCGTTCGAATATACAAAGTCCAAAATTATTGGGGATCGGATTTGATGGTGTGGTTGCTTCCTGTGGGGCACATATTGATTTTCACAAGGAGACAGTCTATCAGGTGCTGTTAACAGAGAAGCAGGTGACGTATGCACTAAGTGTGTTAAAAAAATATCATATGCCGGTCGTGTTAGAAGGACCGGAGTATGTGTATGTGAATGAGAGTGATTTTCTGGATGATCCTTATGTGATACATTTGCGGAAAGAGCTGGGAGAACATTTGAGAAACATTCCCACAGACCACAGTGAGATTCAGATCAACAAAATGAGCAGCATTGCACCGACTGTGGATGCCAGACAGTTTGTAAAAGAGATGGGAGAAGATTTTGACGTAGTCATTCACGGGCAGGGGATCATAGAGATTAACCCGGCAGGAATTTCCAAGGCAACGGGCATTCGGAAAGTCTGTGAAATGTTAGACATTCCGAATGAGAATACGTTTGCATTCGGCGACAGTGCGAATGACCTTGAGATGCTTGCGTATGTGGCACACAGCATTGCAATGGGAAACGGAACCGAGGAAGTGAAAAATACCGCAGAGTACGTGACACGTTCTGTGGATGAGGACGGTATTTTGCACGGACTGAAACATTATGGACTGATATAGGAGGATTTATGTCAAATTTAATGGATTATCTGGACTGGCGCGGTGACCTGACATTTCGGGAGGCACCTTTTAATGAGGTGGACAATCTGATACTGGCACAGCTTGTATATGTGGAATTTGCAGGAATTGTTCCGGCACCGGGGGAAGAGGGAACGATCACGGTAAAAGAAGCATGTGAACTCTTTTTTGCGGCACATGACAGAAAAGAGATCATGGAGCGTGTGTCTATGACGAAAACAGCAGCATTTGTGTTAGAGAAGATGGCACAGACAGAACGTTTCTGTAATGCGCAGTTGTTTGGTTATATCAACGACATCAGCAAAGAGGAACAGTCACAGTTTTCTGTGGTATGTGTCCGGTTGGATGACAAGAGCATCTATGTATCTTTCAGTGGAACAGACAATACGATCGTTGGCTGGCGCGAGAACTTTAATATGGGATATCTGTCTGAGACACCCGGGCAGTTGAAAGCCGTCGATTATCTGAATCATATTGTGAAAGAGGATTGGAAAAAGATCAGAGTCGGGGGACATTCCAAGGGTGGAAATCTTTCCGTATACGCATCCGTCAAATGTGACCGGAATATCCAGAAGAGGATCGTGAAGGTGTACAGCAATGACGGACCTGGATTTAGTGAAGAAATGATCCAGAGTAAGGAATACCAGCGGATGCTGCCAAAAATCAAGACCATTCTGCCGGAGTCCAGCATTGTAGGCATGCTGCTTGAGCATCAGGAAAAGTTTGAAGTGGTAAAAAGTTCCAAGAGTGGTATCCAGCAGCATGATGCCATGTCATGGGAAGTGCTTGGCAGCCATTTTGTCTATGTGGAGGAGGTTGCACCGCAGAGCATCCTGCTCGACGAGACGATGAAAAAATGGATTTTCCAGTTGACGAAAGAACAGCGCGAGGAGATTGTCGATACAGTCTTTTCCATGCTTGATGATGCCAAAATCTATACGGTGGATGATTTTTACAACAGCAAATGGAAAAAAGTGCAGGAGCTGATGAAAGCAAAGAGCAAGCTTTCACCGGAAACACAGGAGCTTTTTTCACAGGCACTGCGCATGTTATGGAAAACCGGAAATCAGACGGTGAAAAAGTCTGTAAAACAGGCAGTTTTAGAGAAAGTGGAAGAAGCTAATTCTCTATTTTCCAACGATAAATCTAAAAAAAGTATGAAATCATCGAAAAAGTAATATGATATAAAAAAGAGAGAAAAAAAGAGCAATAATGAGAAAACCTGAAAAAATGTAGATATAAATACCTCTAAAGTTAGTTGCGATTTTGGAGCGAAAAACATATTATATGACTATCGGTTAGCACTCGAACTAAATGAGTGCTAATAACACATGATAACAATAGAAAGTCTGATAACTTTCTACAATATCAAAAGAAAAAAAGAAAAGAATATATATTGAATGGAGGAATTATCATGAAATTAGTACCATTGAGTGACAGAGTAGTTTTAAAACAGTGTGAGGCAGAGGAAACTACAAAATCAGGAATTATTCTTACAAGCAGTGCACAGGAGAAACCACAGGAAGCAGAAGTGATCGCAGTTGGTCCTGGCGGAATCGTGGATGGAAAAGAAGTTACCATGCAGGTAAAAGAGGGACAGAAAGTTATTTATTCCAAATATGCAGGAACAGAAGTGAAATTAGACGGCGAAGAGTATATCATCGTAAGACAGAATGATATCCTTGCAGTTGTTGAATAAAAAGTTATTTATATTAAAATAGAAAGAGGTAGAAAATCATGGCAAAAGAAATTAAATACGGATCAGAAGCCAGAGCAGCATTAGGCGCAGGTGTTGACAAATTAGCAAATACAGTAAGGGTTACATTGGGACCAAAAGGAAGAAACGTTGTTCTTGACAAATCTTATGGCGCTCCACTTATCACAAATGATGGTGTGACGATCGCAAAAGAGATCGAGTTAGAAGATGCTTTCGAAAACATGGGAGCACAGTTAGTAAAAGAAGTTGCAACCAAGACAAATGATGTTGCCGGTGATGGTACAACAACAGCAACGGTTCTGGCACAGGCAATGATTCAGGAAGGTATGAAGAATCTGGAAGCAGGAGCTAATCCGATCATCCTCCGCCGTGGTATGAAGAAAGCAACTGACAAAGCGGTAGAATCCTTGAAAGCAATGTCATCCAAAGTAAATGGTAAAGACCAGATTGCAAAAGTTGCAGCAATTTCTGCTGGTGACGAGGAAGTTGGTAACATGGTAGCAGACGCTATGGAAAAAGTTTCCAACGACGGTGTTATCACAATCGAAGAGTCCAAGACGATGCAGACAGAGCTTGACCTTGTAGAAGGTATGCAGTTCGACCGTGGTTACTTATCTGCATATATGTGCTCTGATATGGATAAAATGGAAGCTGCATTGGATGATCCATACATCCTGATCACAGACAAGAAAATCAGTAACATTCAGGAAATCCTTCCTCTGTTAGAGCAGATCGTCCAGAGTGGTGCAAAGTTACTCATCATCGCTGAGGATGTGGAGGGTGAAGCATTAACAACCTTAATCGTAAACAAATTGCGTGGTACATTCAATGTTGTAGCTGTCAAAGCACCTGGTTATGGTGACAGAAGAAAAGCTATGTTAGAGGATATCGCAATCCTTACAGGTGGTCAGGTGATCAGCTCTGATCTTGGCCTTGAATTAAAAGATACAACGATGGATCAGCTTGGTCGTGCAAAATCCGTTAAAGTTCAGAAAGAGAATACGATCATCGTTGACGGTGCCGGCGACAAAGATGCCATTCAGGGAAGAATCAAACAGATCCGTGCACAGATCGAGGAGACAACATCTGAGTTTGATAAAGAAAAATTACAGGAAAGACTTGCTAAGATGGCAGGCGGCGTAGCAGTGATCCGTGTTGGTGCAGCTACAGAGACAGAGATGAAAGAAGCAAAACTTCGTATGGAAGATGCTTTAAATGCTACAAGAGCAGCTGTAGAAGAAGGTATTATCGCAGGTGGTGGATCTGCATATATCCATGCTTCCAAAGAAGTTGCCAAATTAGCAGATACTTTAGAGGGTGATGAGAAGACAGGTGCAAAAGTAATCTTAAAAGCACTGGAAGCTCCACTGTACTATATTTCTGCAAATGCAGGATTAGAGGGCGCAGTTATCATCAATAAAGTAAAAGAGTCCGCACCTGGAACAGGTTTCAACGCAGCTACAGAAGAGTATGTAGATATGGTTGAAAACGGAATCCTTGATCCGGTCAAGGTTACAAGAAGTGCATTACAGAACGCAACATCTGTAGCATCTACTTTACTTACAACAGAGTCTGTTGTTGCAAACATCAAAGAAGATGCTCCTGCAATGCCAGCAGGTAACCCGGGAATGGGAATGATGTAAAATCTGACGAAAGAATCAGATAAATGAGAAAAAGACCATAGCCAGAAGAATCGAAAAGATAACTTTTGGCTATGGTCTTTTTTGTGCTCTTCATTGCACACTGATATGTGGTGTGGTAAAATGTGCATAATCAAAGATACGAAAGAAGGGGTGGCACATGGAACTTCTGAAAAAGTTTGATGCACAGAATTATAAAGACACGACCAGTGTTTTTGAAAAATATACCATACGTGGGATTATCGTGCGGGATGGAAAGATTGCAATGCAGTGCAGCAAAGAGGGAGAGTACAAGATCCCGGGCGGTGGCATGGAAGCAGGAGAGACCTATGTGGAAGCTTTAGCAAGGGAAGTGAAGGAAGAAACCGGACTATTTATCATTCCGGAAAAGGCAGTGGGACTTGGCGAGATTTTAGAAGTCCGAAAAGATATTTTTGACGATACAAAAAAATTTATCTGTCATTCCCTTTTCTATTATTGTGAGGAGACCGGGGAGGAAACACCGATTCATCTGACAAAGAGCGAGATCGCAAAAGGATATTACTTAAAATGGGCGACACCGCAGGAAATCTACGACACGAATATTGCGATGGAAAAAGATCCGTGGATCATCCGTGACACGGCATTTATCAAAATGATCCTCGATGGAAAGATTGCGGCATTACAGGGAATTGTTACTGGAACGAGGTACGAGTGAACAGTAACAATGTCCGCAGAGCGTATATTGTATTGCATATTTTTGTGTGGTGCAATTTGAAAAATTGTGATACAATTTATTTGCGTGTTACGAAAGAACACAGGCACAAATAACAGGTGAAGGAGAAATTCATGAACGATAATTACATAACACTTACCATTGGAAAAAAGAAAAATATCGCGCTTATCGCGCATGATAATAAAAAGGCAGATCTGATCGAATGGTGCGAGCAGAATAAGGATATTCTGACGCAGCATTTTTTATGCGGAACCGGAACAACTGCAAGGATGATCACAGATAAGACCGGCCTTCCGGTCAAGGGATACAACAGTGGTCCTCTTGGCGGAGACCAGCAGATCGGTGCAAAGATTGTGGAAGGAAGAATTGATTTTGTGGTATTCTTCTCGGATCCATTGACAGCACAGCCACATGACCCGGATGTGAAAGCATTGCTCCGTATTGCACAGGTTTATGATATTCCAATCGCAAATAACCGTGCGTCTGCAGATTTTATGATCCATTCTGAATTTATGAATGAAGAGTATGAGCATGAAGTAATTAATTTTAAAAAGAACATCAAAGAGCGCTCTGAAACATTATAGGAGGAAAAGGCCAGGATGAGCAAAGTAGCAATTGTAACAGACAGCAACAGTGGAATTACACAGAGTGAAGCAAAAGAATATGGCGTAACGGTTATGCCAATGCCATTTTTTATTAATGACCAGACCTATTATGAAGATATTGATCTGACACAGGAAGATTTTTATCAGAAGCTTTCTGAAGATGCCAATATTTCCACTTCCATGCCTCTTGTCGGAAATGTGACGGACACATGGGATGCTTTGCTGCAGGATTATGATGAGATCGTGCATATTCCAATGTCTTCCGGGCTGAGTGGTTCCTGCGAGACGGCTATCATGCTTTCACAGGATTATGACGGCAGAGTGCAGGTTGTCAATAATCAGAGAATTTCAGTCACACAGAGACAGTCTGTATTAGACGCAAAGGAACTTGCCGGGAAAGGATACAGCGCAGAGGCAATCAAAGAAATCCTTGAGCGTGAGAAGATGGAGTCCTCCATTTATATTATGGTAGACACACTTTACTATCTGAAAAAGGGCGGACGGATCACTCCGGCTGCTGCAGCACTTGGAACTTTATTAAAATTAAAACCGGTACTTCAGATCCAGGGTGAGAAGCTGGATTCTTTTGCAAAGGCAAGAACGGTAAAACAGGCAAAGAAAATGATGATCGATGCCATGCGCAATGACTTTGACCATCGTTTCAATGATCCGGAGGGAAAGAACATGTATCTGGAGATGGCATATACACATAATCTGGAAGATGCGGAAGCATTCAAAAAAGAGGTCGAGGCAGAATTTCCGGGTATGGAGATTGTGCTGAATCCGTTATCCTTAAGTGTATCCTGTCACATTGGACCGGGAGCGTTAGCAGTTGCATGTTCCAAAAAGATTCCGGAATTATTAGAGTAGAGACTTAAGAATTCACAAAACCATACGATATATATAATAGTACATTGGATGTAAGAGAAAAATGACCAGGACGGCATATGATTTGAGAGAGAAAAGAATCATATGTCGTCCTTTTGGCATTGATAAAAGAAAATCAGATTTAAAGTGCATATCGGAAATACATCATATTGTAAAAACAGCAGAGTTTGACATGGGTGTGGAGGAGAGTTATGAGTATGGCAAATGTAACAAAGACAACCAGAATACAGGCAATTGCAGAGTTGCAGAAACGAAAAACAGAAATCCAGAATCGGTTACAGAACGGACAATCGCAGGATTCTACAACAATTGGCGGCAATTCTTTTACGGAGGATGAATGGAAAAAAATCATTCAGAAAATGGATGAATATCTGACCGAGGTAAAGCAGGAGCAGAAAGAGCGGTTTGAAAAACGCGATAAGGAAAAGGAAATCCAGCAGTTTTATGAGAAAATGAAAATGGCAGAGCAGTATAAAAAGCCACAGGCGGAGAAATTAACCATACAGAAGCATTTAGATGGTGAGGACATTGCTCCATACTCTTATCTGGCGGAGGATGGAGTGATCACTTATAATGGCGTGTCATTTTTCTGTGATTATGAGAATAATGCGATCACACTTGGCGACATGAGTGATGAAAAGAATGTCATTACAGTGCAGTTAGAGAATGGAGGCTGCCTGAAAGTGAACAGGGACAATATCGAAGATCTGTCAAAAGCGATTGCAATGTTTTCACCGGAGGATATACGGAGAATCTTAGTTGCATTGCAGCAGGACGCAAAAGTCCGCCAGATGCAGCAGGAGATCGAGCAGGACAAGATCAAGCAGCTTCTGGCGGAACGTTAAGCTTATTCGTTATTTAAAAGACAATGCAGCAATCTGTCGTTATCTTCCGGATTCATGATACAGAAACGAATGTACTTATTATCTAAGAATGGGAAGGTGGAACAGTCACGGATCATCATTTTCTCACGGATCGCGCGGTCAAACAGTTCCTGTGAGGTAAGATCATCGCGGAGGATGCGGACTAACATAAAGTTTCCGCTCGGCTTGTACACTTTGTAGTCAGGACTTTCACAAAATGCCTGATACATACGGGCACGTTCCTTTGTGATCAGATCCTTTGTCTCTTTGATATAGGCAGTATCGGAAAACATTGTTTCCCCGGCAACAACCGCAAGCGAATTGATCGTCCATGGATTCTTTCGTGTGTTGATTGCCTTGATGAGATCCCGATTCCCGGTGATGGCATAGCCAAGGCGGAGTCCCGGTGCTGCGAAAAACTTCGAGGTTCCGCGCAGAATGACAATGTTATTGTAATAGTTTGTCAGCGGTACGGAATCGATCTCTTCCATGTTTTCTGCAAATTCCACATACGTTTCATCGACCATGACATAAATATCGTATTCTTTGCAGGCATCTAAAATATGGCGCATATCGGCACTTGTGATGCAGGATGATGTCGGGTTGTTTGGATTGCAGATAACTAAAAGGTCGATATTTTCGTTCAGATGTGAGATGAAATCATTTACATCCAGTTTAAAATCGTCTTTTTCCCGGAGTGGATAATAAAGGGTTGTTCCACCACCAAGAGAAATCTCACGTTCGTACTCGGAATAAGTAGGGCCGATGATCATTGCCTTCTTCGGATGCTCAATCTGGATGAAAAGGGAGATCAGCTCGGTAGAACCGTTTCCCACGATCACATTTTCATGATCAGTGCCACAGTATGCGGCAATGCATTTGCGGAGCGAGGTGTATTCCCTGTCCGGATAAGTGGTAATGGCATCGATCTTGTCTGCTAAGGTTGTCCGCAGCAAAGGGGATACGCCAAGCGGATTGACATTTGCCGAAAAACTTACAATTTCCTCTTTTTTGATTCCATAGATTTCTTCTATTTTCTCTAAATCACTTCCATGGAAGTGGTCTTTGTGTTTTATCATTGATTACTCCTCCAAATTAGTTTATAATTTATTATAGTCATTGCTAAAAAAAAAGCAATAAAAATAGATAGGAGCAGGTGTCGGATTGCGGAAAAGGATACAACAGCTTGCAAATGGAAAATTCGATAACAATGGTCCGAAACTATCTCTGTCTACGGAGAAGATAGAGTTAGAGGCATTGGAAGGAAAGGATGAAACAGGCAGTTTTGTCATTACGAGCACGAATCAGGTAAAAATGCGTGGCATCATTTATTCTTCCAATCCGCGTATGGAATGTCTTACACCTCAGTTTGAGGGGGAAGAAGTGCGTATTCGGTATCAGTTTCACAGTGAGGGGCTGATAGAAGGGGATATTCAGAAAGGCGAGTTTTTTATCGTATGTAACCAGGGGGAATATAACCTTTCTTTTGTTGTGTCCATTTCCAGGTTGTATGCGGATTCATCCTTTGGAAAAATCAAGAATCTGGATGACTTTTGCAGGCTTGCGAAGGAAAATTATGATGAGGCATACCGTTTATTTTATTCCAGCAATTTCAAAAACCTGATCAGGGAAGATAAAGACCGTATTCTCTATGAGGGACTGAGAATGCAGCCGCAAGCTGCATTGATCGTGGAAACATTTCTGATCGCTTCCCATCATAAGAAGAAAGTGGAGGTCACGTTCGAAGAGACTGAGAAAAGTTTTTATGGTGTGCAGGAACAGCAAAAAGAGCAGTTAGAGATCCAGAAACCACAATGGGGTGCTGTCCGTATCCACGTTTCTTCAGATGCAGACTTTTTGATTCCGGGAAAACAGATCATCACAGAAAATGACTTTATCGGAAGTACCTGCTTTTACGAGTATTATATCGATGCAGATGCAATGCATGCCGGTAAGAATTTTGGGAGACTGTGTTTTGAACTCCCGGATCAGTCTTTTCTTTATACCGTTACCGCTTCCAGTAAGGAGAGAGAGGAAGAGCGGGAGGTTTCTGAACATAGGGAAGCCGGACAGGCGCGGACAGAACTTATGCAGCTTTATATTGATTACCGGTTGAAACGGATCGTTACCGGAGTCTGGGCAAAAAGTTCTGTGGAACTGTTGGATCATCTGGCAATTTTAGAGCCGGAAGAACCAATGCATCGCCTAATGAAGGCGCAGGCACTTTTGATCAACCGGCAGAAGCAGGAGGCAAGCTGGATTTTAACAGACTACAAACGGGAATGTCTTGACCGGACAACACCGGTCTGGGGATACTATCTGTATCTATGTACACTGATGGAACGCGAAGAGTCTTATGTGGATCGTCTGACGGAGGAGATCGAGCAGATTTTTCATCATTATCCGGATAATTCCATGTTGTTTTGGATTCTTTTATTTGTAAAAGATGAGTTTTACCGTAATAGTTCCAGAAGATTCAAGGCAATCGAGCAGTGGATCGGACGAGGCTGCCACAGCCCATATCTGTATCTGGAGGCGTATTATCTGATCTGGCAGGATCCATACCTTTTATCTGGATTAAATGATTTTACATTAAAGATTTTAGGGTGGGCGGCAAAACAGGATGCTATCTCGAAAGATATTGCATTGCAGGTGCGCAATCTGCTGCCGGAACAGAGGGAATATCAGAAAAAATGGTATCCGGTTCTGGAAAAATGTTATGAGGCAGACCCTTCAGAGGAGATGGTCGCAGCGATATGTACTTATCTGATCCGTGGTCAACAGTTCGCCCCCAGATATCATATCTGGTATGAACGTGGAATTGACAGTGAAATCCGGATCACGAATCTGTATGAGGCATTTTTGATCTCCATGGATCAAAATGAGGTGGCTGCGATCCCAAAGATGATCCAGTTATATTTTCAGTATAACAGTGGGCTTTCTTACCGTCATATGGCGGTCTTATATGTGAATATCATCGCAGCAAAGGAAAAACAGCCGGATGTTTACCATAAATACCGCAGAAATATGGAACAGTTTGCGCTTGCACAGATGGAAGCCGGACATATGGATGACAATCTTGCGGTCATTTACCGGGAGACCCTTCCTGTCAGCATACTGAATGAGAAACTGGCGCATAAAGCGGCAGAAGTTTTATTTGTACATAAATTATGCTGCGAAAACCGTGGGATCGCAAAGGCATATATCCTGCACTGGCAGTTAAAAGCACCACAGGTTGTTACACTGACGAACGGATGCGGATATTTTAAGGCATATTCCAAAGATTACACAGTCATTCTCTGCGATACCGGGGGAAATTGTTATACCGATGATTATCAGGATGAGGCATTACTTCACCCGGAAAATTATCTGGAAAAATGTATGGAGCTTGCACCGGAGGAATTGTCATATCTTTTGTATTATTTCGATGGCAAAAAAGGATGCGGCGATTTTGCGGTGGAAGATGGAAGATATTTTCGGATGCTGACACAGTCGGAGCGTGTCAGTGATGAATATAAAGCTTATCTGATTCCGGAGATCATCCGCTTTTACCAGAAAAAAGGCGAGATGCTTGTGATAGAACCATATCTGAATGAAGTGGATATCCGTAATATGACGCTGGAAAATCAGTGTTATATGGAGGAGATGCTCATAGAGACGCATCAGTTTGATCGGGCATTTCAGCTGGTACACCACTATGGATATGACAGACTTGGAAGCAGGGCAGGCGTGGAATTGTGCAGTTATGAGATCACGGAACAATCGTTTGAGGAGAATGATTATCTGCTTGGAATGGCACAGAACTGCTTTTCGCATGAAAAATATAATGATGTGATCCTGATTTATCTGTGCAAATTTTTTCAGGGACCAACCAAGCAGATGGCTGCTATCTGGAAAGCTGCCAGAGAATTTGAGATCGATACCTTTGATCTGGAGGAGCGTATTATCACGCAGATGCTTTATTCGACAGATTATGTGGATGAGATTGAACGGATTTACGACAGTTATCTTGCCGGGGGTGGAAGGGAATTAGTCTGCATGGCGTACCTTTCTTATTTTTCCCATTATTATCTGGTGAATGATATGATGATACCGGAACATGTATTTTCACAGATCAGGGAGCGCTATCTTGCGGGGCAGACATTAAATGATGCATGTCTGCTCGGACTGTTAAAGCAATTGTCTGAAATTTCTGCACTCGATGCAGTTGACAACAAAATAGCAGACGAACTTTTGATGAAGTATACTGGAAGAAATTTATATTTTGCTTTCTACAAAAAGTTCGGGGAGACAATGATCCGGAAATATCATCTGTATGATAAGTTTTTTGTGGAATATCATACAAAGGCAGACCAGCATGTGCTGTTAAACTATAGTGTAAACGGTGGGGAATACCATAAGGAAGAGATCCCGGAGGTTTATGACGGTATTTATGTGAAGGCGTTTGTGCTGTTGTTTGGGGAATCCGTGTCCTATTATATTTCAGAGAAGCTTCATGGGGAGTGGAAAGTGGTGGAAAGCCGGCAGATTTCAAATCAGAATATGTATGGGGATAAAGACCAGAGCCGGTATGATGTGATCAACAATATTATGTTTGCCTATGCCATGCAGGATGAGACAATGCTTTCAGAGAGCATGCGAAAGTATGTAAGCATGGACGTTACCGTAAAGAAGCTTTTTAAATTGCTGTAAAAATATTGGAAAGGACGGCACATAGGATGACGGAGCAGTGTTATTATATTGGAATCGATATGGACGACAGGAATGCCGTCATCAGTTATTACAAAGCCGGCATGAGAGAGCCGGAAACACTGAGTACGATCGCAGGAAGTGAGATTTACCAGATCCCGGTGGCGTTGATCAAAAAGCGGGGGATCGGACAGTGGTTTATCGGTGAGGAGGCAAAAAAGATGGCATTGATCCAGAATGAAGATGTGATCGGCCATCTGCTTGACAATGCACTTGCAAAGAAACAGGTAACTGTGGAAAACATCGTATATGAGGCAGAGGAGCTTTTTGCGCTCTATATCAAGAAACTGCTTCTTTTAGCGAGCCGTCTGGGAAATCCGGGACTGCCGGACTGCCTGGTGATCACAGTGGAAGCCCTGTCAAGAGAACTGACGGAGCTGTTCGGAAAGGTGGCAGAAGATCTCGGATTAGGACGCAGTCAATTGATTTTACAGGACAGAAAAGAAAGTTTTTATTATTTTGTATACAACCAGAAGCAGGAGTTATGGCTGCATGATATTTTTTTGTTTGACTGCCGTGGAGATGAAGTGAGATGCTGTGCTACCGTCCGTGATACAAGAACAGTGCCACAGATGGTAACGATCACAGAGGAAGTACATGCATTAGACGGAATCCATAAAGATGAGTCATTTTATAAGATCCTGCTTGACAGTTTTCATGGACATATCTGTTCCTCTGTGTATCTTGTCGGAGATGGATTTGACGGTGACTGGATGAAAATGTCTCTTTCCTACATGTGTAAGGGACGGAGGGCATTTATAGGTAAGAACCTTTATTCCAAGGGAGCCTGCTATGCGGCGATCGTCCGTGAACAGAAAAATCCATGGCCGTATGTCTATATGGGCGACAATGAAATGAAAGTGAATGTCAGCCTGAAAGTGAAAAATCGTGGGAAATGGGAATTTTTGTCTTTGATCAATGCGGGAGACAACTGGTATGAAGCTTCCGGAGACTGTGAGGTGCTGCTGGATGGAGATAAGGAGATTGATTTCTGGCTTCAGCTGCCACACAGCAGGGATGCAAGGATAGAAAAGCTGGAATTATCGGATCTGCCGGAACGTAAGCCGAAAACTACAAGACTACGGATCAGTGCAAAACCGGTTTCTGATTCCAGGGTAAAGATTAAAATTCGTGATCTTGGGTTTGGCGAGATTGTGAAGAGCTCGGATCTGACATGGGAATATACAATGTCATTGTAAAGAGGGAGTGGGAAGATGGGAGAATTGATTTTATGCAGCCATCCAATTGCTGCTATGCCATACTATATTGATAATATCTCACTCAATGTATATTCGCTGGAGGAACTCTGCTATTATATTGAAAACCATCTGTATCTGATCGAGGCAGATTTTATGAGTGAGGAACTCTGTCTCTGGATCGGGCAGGAACTTGATGAAAAAGATCTGGCACAGTCGCTGCGCAGTGTTTTGCTCGGAAATGGGAGTCTTTCTGATTTTACGGAACTGATCTTAAGAAGCTGCGGATACTGTTCAGAAGACACGATACGCCATATCCGTTCTGTGCTGCTGGATATGCAGAATAAATCTGTATTTGAATGTTCGAAGATCCGGGCAGACCGTTACATGGAGAGTGAAAAGTATGTGAAAGCGATCCATGAATACCGGAAACTGCTTGGAATGGAGGAGGAGTGCAAAAAAAATCCGGTCTTAGAGGGCAATATCAGGCACAATCTTGGAACTGCCTGTGCAGAGTTATTTTTATTTGACGAGGCTGCGGCGAATTTTCTGAATGCATACCGGCTGAACCAGAACAGAGAGTCACTGGCTGCGTGTATGGCAGCCTGCCGTCTGGCAAAAAAAACAGATATTTTAAAAAAATACAAGGAAGAATTTCATGTTTCGGACGAAGCGTTTAAGAGTATGTCAGACCAATGGAATTCTGTTTTAAAAAGTGAGGATATTCTAAAAAAGCAAAGTGAGGCCGAACGTCTCATAAAAGATGCACAGGGACAGCTGGAGGAGAATAAACCGCTTATGGAACAGATCAGGAAATGGTCAGAAGCGTATAAAAAAAGTTGTAGATTATAAGGGATGAGCATATGTTTTTTTTCAAAAGAAGAAAAAAAGAAAAGACACTGGAAAATAAATTTGATGAACTGAATGAAGGCATTCTGAATGAAAAGGACAGGGAGAATCCACATAAAGTGGAGCATTATGTCATTGAACGTCTGGAGCAGATGATCGAGACAACGAAAGAGATCGAGGATGAAAAGGCAGAATACAAAGTGGTCACTTCTTATCTGAATGATATCCAGACTCTGGAAGGGCTGACAGAGGAAGAAAAAAAGCCGATCACAGATATCGCATCCAATATTGTTGCTTTAAATAAAACACGATATGAACTGATGCATTCCGAGAAAAAAATTGCAGATGTGCAGTTTGCACAGATGCAGCAGGAGGAGAGTGATATTCCAAATGCGATCAAACGCCTTCAGTCCAACGAGGCTTATCTGGAGACTATCAGGCGTGACATGAAATACCTGGAGCGTGAGAAGGGAGAATGGCAGTTATATCAGGAGATCCTTTCCCATGACAGGGTAAAAATGCAGAAGTTCATGTATGTGGCAGCAGGACTGTCTGTGACTGCGGCATTGATTCTTCTGATCACGCAGATCATACTGGGGACAGATATGAGACTCATCTGGATGATCCTTATTTTTATAGCAGTACTGGGCATCTGCCTTCCGTATCTGAAAATGATGAATGACAGGACCGAGAGCCGGAGAGCAAAGGCAAATGCGGATAAGGCGATCACTCTTTTGAATAAAGTGAAGATCAAATATGTCAATATGACAAATGCAGTGGATTATGCATGTGAAAAATATCATGTCCGCAATGGAAAAGAACTGGAATATATCTGGGAATGCTATATGGATGCGGTCAAACAGAAAGAGAAGTTTGAACAGAACAGTGATGATATTGATTATTTTAACAACCGTATGATCCGGGAACTCTCCGCATATCGTTTATATGATTCACGGGTATGGATTCCGCAGGCAGCTGCACTGATCGACCACAAGGAGATGGTGGAGATCACCCATAATCTTGTGATGCGCAGACAGAAGCTTCGAAGCCGGATGGAATACAATGCCGGTATCTTAAAAGAACAGCGCACGGAAGTGGCAAAGTTTATGGAAGAAATGCCGGAGATGAGACCTCAGATCCAGGATATACTCGATTCTGTTGACCGGTTAAGCCGGCCGTGATGAAAAACCGGTATGACCGCTAAGGTGAGATGATCAGTTGAAAAAATTAAAAATAATAAATTTTAAAGAATGGATTGTTATTTTCTGGAAAAGTGATAAAATATTTAAAAAAAATAAATTACGAAGGGAAAAATAATGGCAGTTATACCATTAAGGGTACACAGGATGAAGAAGAAACTTGAAAAAATGCAGCTGAAAGAAAGACTCATTTACGGATACGGAAGAGTCATTTTGAGGATGATAGTATCCGGTGTGCTTTCTCTTATTGTTATAGGTTTATTAATGGGGAATATGCTGCGTTATGTGGATAATGTAGAACGTGCAGATGTTGCAGTGAAAATCTGCAGGATCGATGTCAATTCTGCGGCGAGAAATATCCGTGAGATGGCATTAAACAGTGACACATCAACTTACGACAGTTATCAGCAACAGGTAGAAACACAGCTTGCTGAGGTGGATTCAGAACTGAAGGCACTAAAGGCAACAGGAATCATATCGGACGAGCTCTATCAGGAATATGCATCCGCACTTTCTGATTGGGGAAATATCGGCTATTCCATTATGGAACAGATCATGAGTGGACAGACAGAGGAAGCTGCGGATGCTATTATTAACCAATGTACGCCGGCATTAGACAATGCAGTCGCTATTGGGAAAAAGTTAGATGCAGTGACTGACAAGGCAAGCCATCAGGCGGTGATCTTTACAGGCTGCATGACAGTGGCAGGAATTCTGGTGATCATCTTAAGTGTGATATTTGCAATTCTTTTTGTGAAGAAAATAAGTAATGTCGTGGTTGATTCGATTCTCGAACCACTGCATGCGATCGAGGATGTTGCAAAGGAACTCACAGAGGGTAATTTGCACAGTACATTAGAATATCGTTCTGAGGATGAGATTGGAAAACTTGCACATAGTATGCGAAAATCTATCCGCATACTTGGATCTTATGTGGATGATATCGGACGTGCAATGAAATTGTTCTCGGAGGGCAATTTTGATGTGCAGCCGGAAGTGGAATGGAAGGGAGATTTTATAGGGATCTTAGATTCCTTTATGGCATTTGAAAAGAGCATGGCTGAGACAGTCAAGGGAATCCAGAGTGCATCCAATGAGGTGTCCGAAGGAGCAGAACAGGTGGCTGCAAGCTCCAATGATCTTGCCGAGGGCGCTACCAATCAGGCAGCAGTTGTGGAAGAACTGACTGCAACTGTTACAAACGTGGCAGATCAGGTGGCACAGAACGCCAAGTCTGCAAAAGAGATCAGTGGAAAAGTAGGAGAACTTGGAAATGCAATCTTAGAAAGCAACGGTAAGATGCATGAGATGGTTGATTCCATGAATGAGATCAACGAGGCTTCCAAAGAAATCGATAAGATTATCGCAACGATCAATGAGATTGCATCCCAGACAAATCTGCTTGCGTTAAATGCTTCTATCGAGGCAGCCAGAGCCGGCGAAGCCGGAAAAGGATTTGCAGTGGTAGCAGATCAGGTAACAGTACTTGCCGACCAGAGTGCACAGGCAGCAAAAGAGTCTGCGGTTCTGATCGAGACTTCTGTCAAAGCAGTAGAAAAAGGTATGGTCATTGCAGATCAGACAGCAACACAGTTAGAAGACGTAGCCGATAATTCCAGAACGATCACAGAACAGGTTGGAAATATTGCTGATACATTAGAGACACAGACAACAGCGATCCATCAGATCAACGAGGGAATTGAGCAGATCAATGACGTTGTGCAGACGAATTCCGCAACATCCGAGGAATGTGCGGCTGCCAGCCAGGAGATGAGCAGTGAGGCTGAGAATCTGCGTGAACTGATCCGCAAGCTTCAGGTTGCAAAGTTCGAATAAGACATGCATGATACAATATGTACTGTGAGTAACCGACCGGCATGAATAAATAGTGTATATAAAAAGACTGTCATACAAAGAACTCGATGAGAGCAGATTTTGTGTGACAGTCTTTCTGATTTTTAATCTGCGCCAGTCAGTGCAATGCAAAAGCTGATGGAACAGTTAAGGTTATCTAACTGCGAGGACAGTTTGGTATATCAAACTCCGGGTTGAATGCATAGAAATTCTTGCTGTCGAGGTCATCCTGAATAATGCGCAGGGCTTCACCGAAACGCTGGAAGTGGACGATCTCACGCTCTCTTAAGAAACGGATAGGATCACATACATCAGGGTCTTTGACCAGCCTTAAAATATTGTCATAAGTGGTGCGCGCTTTCTGTTCTGCCGCCATATCTTCAAAAAGATCGGTGAGGGCATCACCCTTGGACTGAAATTCGCAGGCGTTAAAAGGAATACCGCCCGCCGCCTGTGGCCAGATACCACCGGTATGGTCGACATAATATGGTGCAAATCCGGCAGCTTCAAGTTCTTCTGCACTTAAGCCTTTGGTGAGCTGCCGGACGATGGATGCGACCATTTCCAGATGCGCCAGTTCATCAGTACATAGATGTTGGATATGGTTATATGTATTGGATTTCTAAGGAAAAAACATTCTCTACGTATCGTCCGACACCTGCTTTTGATTCCATATTATTATAATATATGATTTTGGAAACGCAGGATTTTAAAAACTGGTTCTTTTCCGTGGCGGACAGCTCCGGATCATTTAAGGCATTGATACAGTCACGGAAACGCCGGATTTTCTCCCCATAATCAACGTAGTTTTCTTTTGTCTCTTTTGCAGCAGTCAGAGCAGTGATCGCAGAAGCGATTTCCTTCTGGGTTTTAATATTCCTTTCCAGAAACTCTTCCTTTGAGTAAATCCCATCCTCATAAGCATCTTTCTGTCTCATATCTTTTTCCTGCAATTTTTTAAGACGTGTTTCAAGGTTTGCAACGATGCTTTGATTTACAGTCTGTGCATTGCCATTGTCGGCAAGAAGCGCTAATTCGAAGTCATGTATAGTATTTTCCATAGAAGAGATAAAACGCTCTAAAAAGGCAGAATAAAGCACTGATTTTGTGTGGCAATATGACTGATGGTTGCATAACATGATCTGGGAAACGGAATTATGGTTCTTATATATCTTAAGAGACATAGCGTGGTCACAGGTGCCGCAGTAGAGCAGACCGGCAAATGGATTGCATAATTCTTTATTGCGTCGGAGACTTGGATTAGTTCCGCGCCTTTCCATGCATGCATCATATAATTCCTGTGAGATAATCGGTTCATGCAGCCCTTTATAATATTTCGCATCCGAACTTCGTGGACGCGATTTTTCCAATCGTCCGTCGTTGATGTATTTTACAACTTTTCTGGTATCCCACCGGATCAGTCCGAGGTAGAGAGGGTTGCAGAGAATCGAACTGATAATTGCAGGTGTCCAGTGTGTAGCCTTTTTCGGTTTCAGATTCATGCTGTCAAGCTTATGTGCGATATTTGTAAAACCGATACCACCAGGAGTATAAGCGTATAACTCATGGATCAGCTTGACCACATTGGCTTCATCCGGGACAATTTCAAGAGTGTGGCAGTTGATACCATCTTTTTTTATCACGATCTTGCGGTAGCCGTAAGGATCTACAGAGCCGATATAATGTCCTTTGGCAGCAGAGGATTCCCGACCACGCCGCAGAATGCGTTTGGTGTATTCCAGATAATCATTACCTCGGGTGATCTCCATCTCAAAAAATTTGCGTTCATATTCTTCCTGAAGGTTAAAGGAGTGCGTGAGAGTGAGAACCATGGTATTTGTGTAGCGCAGGATATTAATAAGCCGGCCGCAATCCTCCAGATCGCCACGGGAAAGACGCTGTGGCTCTACGATGAGAACAGCTTTTATCTGTGGAGATTCTATTTTCTGCAGAACGATCTTAACCTGTGGTCTTGAGTCTATCGTCTCACCGGATACCACCTCACGGTAGATGTTTTTTTCCGGGATAGGAGAGCCAAAGTGAGTATTGGCATAGTCCTGAATCATTTCCTCATGTTTTTTTAAAACGTCCTCGACAGACATTTCGGGACTATCTGATCTGGATTTACGCAGATAGACAATGATTTCGTCTACACTTAAGGATTCCATTGATTGAGTTAATTCGTACATAGTATCACTCCCTCATAAAAATATATGAAAAATGGGTATAAAAATAACAGCCAGCAAGGAACATTTGTTCCGCTTGCGTTTGGCTGCTCCGAATGATACAATATGCTTGCTTAGGGCGTGTATCTACGGAGCACGTTTCCGCCTCTGTTGTTGACTGGTGTCCGGTCCGCAGGGGCGGTTTTAAATTGACAAAAATATGTATATGACATATAATACACTTAACAAGAGAACCGAAAGCTAGATAAAGCCTAGCCGCCGGTAAAAAATGTTCTATAAAATAGCGTCTTAGTTTACCAGGCTGAGGGCGCTATTTTTTTCTGCTATTAATATGTAAAACAAGAGTTATAACAGCGCAGAGCATAATCACGAAAGTGAATAAATCACTGTATGTAACCATTGGCACCAGCTCCCTTCTTAAGTATCCGGCAGCTGGCATATCGCCCCTTCAGTTCCCTTAGTAAGTGTATTATATTGTCAGAGTGCAACAGTTGTACTGGTACAACTATAAATTAAAAAGGTTCTTAAGCTTTGCAAAAACAGAAGACGGTTTTGAAAGCTTTTTCGGTAGAGTACGTATTTTCTTTGTTAAAAAATTTCTATAGTTTGATTTAATAATATTTATATATATAAGACCGTCAAATGTTGAACTTTCAAATATATCACAAACAAGTTGTTTAAAATTGATTTTGTCTAAAAAAAGACGCTTGATATATTTGGATGAGTAAATCTCATCAATGATAGATTCATGGTAATAATTAGAAAATTTAGCAATTCGAGCTATTAAATATTTATTGAAAATATACGATGAATCTATTCGCTCAATCATTTTATCGATACTATGAACAAGATATAAATCCTCATATTCATCGGGATAAAACAAACCATAATTATTCATTAAATTAACATCAAAATATAATTTAAATAATGCATAATAAAGTGCATTTTCATATATTTTTTGACGCTCACAGATTTCTGATAAATACATAAATTTAAAATTGTTAAAAACGACATGGGAACTGTTCCAGTTAACATCATCTATTTGTTTAGTCAAAATTATATAAGCAATATCTTCGAAATTATTTGTAATACCTGATTTTCTATACTGAAAGTATTCATTCAAAGGAATATCGTAAATAATATATTTGTGATATTTCTCCAAATCGATATTGTTATAGTAAAATTCAGCGCCCTTATCAGATAGAAAATAGTATTCTGAGTGATTAGAAAGTTCAGTATCAAGGAAATCACCGGGTGCATTATCTATTAGACGAGAGATAAGTTCATCTTTTTTTCCAGAAATTTTCAATCCAAATGATTGCAAGAAGCATTTTAGCTCTTTTATATTATATAGGGACAGCACTTCATGTATATTTGGCATACGAATATATCCATTATTTAAAAGCCACTTATCCAAAGCCTCAGGATTAGTGATACAAGCTTCTGTTAAAAAGTAAGTGCAATAACTTTGCCCAATTTTCCTGCCGTGTAAGTGACCACCTAGTAATAATTCCATTGCATACAATTCATTATTTGTCATATTTTTTTACCTAAATGTTTTAAAGCTTTCCAATTACTTTTCCAAGAGTGGCAGCAGTCTCATCCAGAGGAATGTTCTTATAGTCTTTATTCAAAGAAATCAACTCTTTTTCGCCAAGTTTCTTCACAAAACATTCATTGTTGATCTGGAAGATGCCAATGTCTCCAACCTCGATTTCCTGCGTAGCTTCAACGAGAAGAATGTCTCCATCTTGAAATGCAGGCTCCATTGAGGAACCATTTACGCCAATTGCATAACTGACATTCCTGTATTCCGGCTTATCTGGAATTTCAATGTCCTTATCCGGGAGATTATCAATCACAAGCTGACCTGTTCCGGCAGAGGCATTTTTAAAATAGTAGCTAATTAGTCGCATTGGGAAAGAAGTAACAGGGTGAGAAACTTCACCAAGTTTACCGTATTTTTCAATGCGTTCGGTTTCTTTATCCAGAGTAAAGTTCACTAATTCCTTACCGTGGTCATCAAGACTACGGTATTTTTTTATGGATTCATATTCTGAGAGAGATATGTCTGATTTTACACGTTTAAAAGCATATACATCTTCTAATAAAGAAGAACAATCTATTTGATAAATATCGCATAATTTGACAAAAGTATCTATATCTGGCTCAGTACGACCTTTTTCCCAATTACTCAGAGTATTTGGCTTTATGCCGAGTATATCAGCAACATCTTGTTGCTTCATATTATTTTCAATTCGCGCATTTCGAAGTCTAGTTATTAATAATTCATTCATACAAGTACCTCCTTAGATTGAAATTAGCACAAAATTAAGAATATGTAAATAAAAATATCGCAAAACGTGAAAAAATATATTGACAAATCATAAAATGCGATATATCATACAGACAACATCACAAAATGCGAATCGAGGTGATAAAAAAATGAATATCGGAGTGATGATCAAAAGTTATTTAGAGGATAGGGGAATATCACAGGCATATGTGAGTAGAAAAACAAACATCAATCCTGTCAAATTAAATTTGGCATTGAATGGGAACAGAACATTAAGCTTAGAGGAATATGCTTTGATCTGTGGAGCGTTAAAAGTAGATACGAACAAATTTCTCAAGCCCCGTATACCGGAGAAAACAAAAGAAGTACCAGATGCACTACTATCTGATACTTAATTTCGACCTATTTACTGCAATGAGATATCTGTGTTCCGGCTCAAGGCTCACCCACATTCGCGACTGTGGTTTACCGGAAATGATAATCAAAGTAGTGCACTTATCCAATCAGATATCGTGTTTCTTATACGATAGGTACTCGCTTAAAAATAGCCCTATTGCAAACACATTTTGTACTGGAGATGGTAAATCAACCAACACTCATCAAAGCGCAGGGCAAAGCAAAAACGCTTCCACAAAGGACGCATCCCTCCTTCGCTGTTAGGGTGGGTAAATATTAACATTATCGAAACAAAAATTCAAGTATTCGAAAGAACAAATCATATCAGAGAGGAGATGAGTAAAGATGTGGATTCCAAAATGGTATTTTGAAAAGAAAATTAAAGAAATAGAAGAGATAGAAAGGCGAGTAAAGAGACTGGAATTGATTATTTTAAAAGATGCAGAAAGAAAAATTGCCAGCCTATCTAATGAAAAGGCTGGCACAGTTTTAAAAGATGGGGTTCTAACTATTGAGGAAATCATCAATGATCACAGAAATACTAGGTGAATTGTTATCAATGACATTATACAAGCGAATTAAAGCTGAAGCATCAACGGGATCAAATTGACTACTGGTTATTTCCATAGCGAATTTGTTCGTATCAGTTTGAATTCGGAGAGATAAAGTGCAGTCATCGGGAGGATTTCTCAATTTTTCCTCAAATAAAGAAAATGATAATAAAAATATTTTGGCTGTTTTAAAGTTGGTAACATAACTATAATTTGCAAGAAGTTCGTCAGTGGGTTCTACACCAAATGCAAGCGGATATTCAGCATCAGGAAGTGGACGAAGAAAATCGTTGTTGGATAATACAGTCCAATTTAAGGTTTTATCACCTGTTTTTTCAATAAGTTTTTGTATGAAATCAAGAATTTTGTTTGTGTCCATAAGGTTACTCCTTTTTTGATAATCTAGCGATTAAATAGTTTACATCTTGACGTATCTTTTTGGTATTTACATCATTGATTCCTTTTCTTAAAAGATATGTACATCTAAAAGCATGAAAGATACATCTAGGAGATGAAATGAAAAAATATTTAATTTGATACTCGAATACTTTGGTTTGCAGTGAGTCTTGAATCTTGATTGAAGTTAAATTATCGCTCCATATGTTTTCCTGGAGTGCGGAAAGATGCTTTATGAGTTCTAAGCGTTCTTGATTATAACTTTCTTTTTTTACAGTAATGTTAGAGTAAACTTTACGCACAACATTCAAAGATAAAAGAGAAATAGCAAAACCTATTATTCCGAGTATATCTGCTATTTTTGAAAGATACTGCCAAAACATTATATGAACCTCCTAAGAGCATACTAACATTTTTGTACTAAAAATTCAATAAATCAAAAAACTTCATTAGAGGTGTTAGGGAAAATAACATGATAGATATTAATTTTGTAATTATTGCCACAACCAAATAACAGAGTAACCAAAATGAGTGATAGAGCATTAAATAGTACCAGGAGGTGCAATGTATGGAATATAGAAAAGTAATTCAAGAGTTTCCGAACGGAACAAATATCAACCTTATTCCAATCCTCACACCGGAAGAGGAAGAAAAACGGCATCAGCGGTTGAATGATGCGGCCGTAAGGCTTCTGCTTGCCCAGGAAAAAAAGGATAAGGAAAAACAGATGAAAGTTGCCACGTAGGAAGTGGCGGAAGGACAAGCTATGAGAGTGATCATTGAAAATTATTCGAGAGTTCCATTGCCTGTAGCAGTATTAATGGTTTTCTTAAAGCTGAATGGAAATTCAGATAAGGAAAAAGAGAGACATGTGGTAATCGAAAAGCAGGAAAAAATCGATGGAACGATCTTTACAGTGAGGGATGAATGATGAAAAAGAAAATTTTAGAAGGAGCAGGAATGTTTTTCTTGGCGATTGGCAGTTGCGAACAGCTTGTTATGTTTGCCCTGATAGGATTTTACCTGCTTTATAGAACGGCGAAAGGAGAAGATTATGAAGATTGCAGCGAAGACGGAGATTAGCCCTCATGAGGAAGCACTGATTCAGGATTTTATAAAGCAGATGAAACAGGAACATCCAAATTTGGAATTGTCTATGAATGACATTTATGATTCGGCACTTCGTACCGGAATAGACATTGTGTTGGAGCAGATCCGGAAAGACCGTAGACGGAAAATAATGGAGGACTGGATACATGGAACGAAAAGTTACACAAGAAAAAATGATAGCGGAATATAGAACATGGTTCAAGATTTACCACAAATTTTTAAAGCAGATAAAAGTTGATGAATCAATAAAGGCAGAATATGCAGAGGAATACCGGCACGAATTAGAAGGAATGCTCACGCTGATGTCTGGCATGAAGGTGATCACAGAAGAGGAATACGAGACCATGTGTAAAGAAGTTAAGGAAGAATTTAACACAGAAAAGCTGTATGGATTCAGATACCGTATGAAAACGGAGGTGTTCCATGCTGACCGTGACTGAGGTTGTGGAAAAGATCTTCAAACAGCCGGATATATTCAACAGCGATATGGCAGCAGGCGAGTACTGCAAGGCAAAGTGGACGTACATAAACACAGTGTTTGTGGCCGGATTCATTGAGATGGACAGGGAAGCACTGGACAGGCTGTTAGAGATGTTCAACGAGAAAAAAGTGAAGGAAGCATTCAGGAAAGCAGGTGGACCAGATGATACAGGATGCAGACCTAAAAGGAAAACTGATCCTGCAGGCTGACATATTCCAGCATCATTACAGAAAAAAGGAATATGCAGAAGCAAAGCTGATAAGGGAAAGGGCAGGGATAGTCGCAGTGTTCATACGGCTGCCGGAGAAAGAGCGCACAGAGCTTTTTGGAGACAGGCAGGGAGACGAACCGGTAGAAGGATTGTTTGATGAAGAGAAATGCATTAAGGCGGGATTTGAGAGCATTAAGAGAGGCTTTGACATGCAGAGGATGACATATGAGGATGTCATGGCATTGGTAAATAAAAAAAGGGGTTAAGAAACTAGCACTTTCTTAACCCTGTGAGTAAAAACGTTGGAAACGTATAACTCTATATTTATATTACCACAAAAAGCCTGAAAATGCAAGGAAAACGGGGATTTTTCATCTCCGTTTCAGCCTTGATAAAGATATTAAACTTAGGACACGGTGGGGATATGACAAAGAGGAAACAGCACAGGTTTAAAGGTGGAAAGATCATTGATGTGGAAGAATACCACGATGGGAGATATGGAGCACCGGGATGTAAGAGAGAGAAGAAAAAGAATCCGACCAAAGAGCAGATACAGCAGATCAATGCGTGGAATAAGGCAAGACGATGTAGATGGAAGCTGTTGGAGTATTTTTCTCCCGGTGACTGTTTTGCAACATGGACATATGAGGTAAAGAACAGACCGCCGGATATGGCAGGAGCATTGAAAGATTTCCAGAAAGCAATGCGGAGCGTGAGAAAGGAATATAAGAAGCGTGGAAAGGAATTATTCTGGATCCGGAATATTGAAAGAGGAACAAAGGGAGCCTGGCATATCCATCTGATCGTGAATGAGATCGGAGAGACGGCGAGTATTTTACAGAGAGCCTGGACGAAGGGCGGCACATGGTCAATCGAGATCAGGAACTGTAGATACTATGATGAAGATTTTTCCAAATTATCAAGCTACATGACTAAGGATGAACATACAACAGATAAGAAATCGGATGGAAGCCAGGCAAAACCACGTATCAGCGAATCCAATTATAACTCAAGCCGGAATATGCCGCTGCCAGAGCCGAAGGTGGACAAGCTGGTACGGTGGAAAGCAGAGCCGAAACCGAAAAAGGGATATTACATATCACAGATCCATGAGGGGATCAATCCGGTAACAGGATATAAATACAGGAGATACACGATGATCCGATTGAAAGAAGGTGACAGCGGATGAAGGAAGTGAGCATTTACATAGTGACCGGGATCAGGGGCAGATGGCAGCAGGACGGACATATAGGATATGCGCTGGAATACTATAAGGAAAACTGCAAGTATCCGGCGGTAATAAGGGAAGTTGTACCGGTGCAACAGATGAATGAAAACCGATCGACATTAGAATCGCTTATCAAGGCACTGCACAGGATGCGGGAAAAATGTATACTGACCGTCTACACGGAATCCAAGTACCTGTACAGCGGATATGAGGATGCAGAGTATGTAAAACGCTGGAAACAGAACGACTGGACGAGGTCCGATGGTCATGAGATCAAGAACCGGGATAAATGGCAGGAACTGGACAGGCTCATGCAGGGAAATCTTGTCAGAATTTTGTTGAACGAGACAAACGCTTATACCGAGAGTTTACGGGAAGAAATCAAAATGAAGGAGAGATAAATTATGGCATTATTTGAAAGATTTGGAGAATTTGACTCTGTGGAAGAATTGAACATGACCGCAGAGGGATTAAAGGAAGAGGGAGACCTTGAAAGCCTTAAGGTGTTGGCAGAGGAGAATGGACTGGATGCAGCAGACGCAGAGGATTATGCAGACGGAATCGTGACGGAGCTGGCAAGTGACCTAATGGCGGCAGCGGGAAAGATTGCAGTTGAGAGCAAGGCGCTGGGAATTGATGGGATCATGTCAGACTGGAAAGACACTGTGATAGAGGAATGTGCGGAAGACAAAGCTTTCTGTGCAGCAGTCAGAAAAAAGGGAAAATACCTGAAAGAATACATGGCAAAGCTGATCCAGTACTCTTTTGAGAATAAAGTACAGGTAAGTGCCGAGATCCTTAAGATCACAAAAGTAAAACACAACGGAAAACTGGAAAATTTCAACGGACCGCTTTACCTCGGCATTCCAAACAGAATGGAAGTCAGGAAAATAGCCAGAAAGTATTATTTGGGAGAGTAGAAAGATGCTTGCATATAAAGGGTTTAACAGCAATCTTACCTGCACAATGGGAAAAGGAACGTTCCAGTATGAGCAGGGAGTGAAATATACAGAAGAAAATGCACACTGTGGTGCAGATGGATTCCATGCAACAGACGATCCACTGGGGGTATTGAGTTATTATAACAAATCGGATGACCGCTATTTTCTGGTGGAACTTGGTGGCAATATTGACGAGGACGGAGTGAACAGCAGGATATCTGCACCGGAGATCACGCTCATGAGAGAACTGTCAAAAACAGAGATGTACATGAGAGGTCTTATCTGGATGTCCAGACATCCAAAAGCGAAGATAGCGTCAGTTGTACGTGAAGAAACCGGGGATGCAGCAGGATCAGGGTATGTGATCGTGAGAGGAAAACATCCAAAAGCCAGAGGAAAGAAAGGTGACCTGCTTTACATAGCAAAAGAGAACAGAGCCGGAGAGATAACAGATGCCGGTGTATATGAGATCGGGATAGATGGTTTCGAGGAAGATGTCTTTTATGGTGTAGACGGAAAGGCGGTACACGATGAATAAAAAAGAATTGGAAAATCTGCGGACGCTGAACGCAACAAAAAGCATGATAGAGGCATTACGGATGTCGGGAAAGAAAAATGACTGGAACGGTAAACAGCATAAATACAGATATTGGCTTGCGACGAGATGCCAGCAGTTAGGTGGAATATTAAAAGTCTCGATCTGCACGAGGGAGGATATTGAGAAGAATATCTTAAAACCAAAATGGGATATTTTCATCAATTATGAGGGAGAAAGCTATATCACAAGAGAAAGACAGGAAGACGGAACGTATAAGTGGCGTACAGCAATGATCGACAACCTGGAAGAAGGCTACTGGTATAACGGAGAATACGATACATACATGTATTTTAATGCTGGGGGCTTATATACGATAAAAAAACTGCTTAAAACCAAGCAGGCAGGAAGTGCCGGGATCATGGAATGGCAGCAGGGGTGTAAAAAAAGAAGGGAAGATGAGCGCGTCAGGAAATTGACAGATAAGTGGGATGAAGTGATGAAGCCTGTGGGCGAGCCGCCGAAAGGCTTTAGGGACTGGTATGAGCATAACGGCTTTGACGGAAGCAATTTTATTTACTATAAAGGCGCCGGTGCGAAGACCGGGTACTGCACATCCTGCCTGAAAACGGTACAGCTTGACGTAAAACCAAAACACAACATGCTGGGAAAATGCCCGGTATGCCATAGAATTATAAATTATGTTTCGCGTGCAAAAAAGAAAAATGATGTACATGTGCGGTGCAGGGCGTTTACATACATCCAGCGTTATAAAGACGGACTCATCCAGCGCAGGTTTGTAGCAGGAAGAACGGACACAATGAATGCACTGGGTGTAAACAAGTGTGACTTCTGGGAATCAGAGACACACCGGCAGATTGTGAGCGCGGGTGTGGTAGAGGTATACGAGTACGGAGAATATAAAAGAAGAAAAATGTGCTGGCATGAAACAGATTTGTATTGTGTTCCGTCTGACGGCAGCATGGTGTATGCAAGAAATCTTTCAAACGTATTCAGACACTACAGGACATCCTATCCTATCGCAGTAAAAAGTGGATGCGTGGAAGATATCGGGCGTTATCTGAAGAAAGAAAAAGAAAGGCCTCTGATAGAGATGTGCATGAAAGCAGGACTCACGATGCTGGGAAGGTATTTCCTCAATGATTGGGGATATAAAAATACAGAGAAAAATATCAATGCACATGAACTTGGAAAGATGCTCTGCATTGATAAGGGGAGATTAAAAAGACTAAAGGATATAAATGGGGACGGAAAGATTTTGAGGTGGCTGCAGGAAGAAAAGAGAAACAACACCGTATACCAGGATGAGGACATCATGACCTTATGCGAGGCAGACATCTACCCGGAAGACACAAAACGCAAAAATCCTTTTCAATATCTGTCCATGCATAAAGTCTGCAACTACCTGAGAAAGCAGCAGGAGTACAGAAGATTACTTGGAAGAAAAGAGAATATGCGCTATCTGTGGAGTGACTGGTGCGATTATGTGGACATGATGCAGAAAATGAAAATGGACTGCACGGTAGAACTGCTTTTAAAACCGAAAGACCTCACAGTGGCACACAATGAACTGGTGACGAGGATATCTCTTAAGGATTCAGCAAAAGAGATCCGGGAAAAGGAAAAGAAATTCAAAAATGCAAAGAAACTGTTGGAATCAGGGGAACTGAAAAAATATGAATACAGTGACGGCAGGTACTGCATCGTATCACCGGAAAGCATTAAGGACGTTTACGAGGAAGGCATTGTTTTAAAACACTGCATTCACACATGCGACATTTATTTCCAGCGGATGGATATCAGGGAGACATATCTGTTATTCCTGCGGAGGACAGAAAAGCCGGATGTGCCGTGGTACACACTGGAGATAGAGCCGGGCGGAAATATAAGACAGAAAAAATCAGTGCTGAATGAAGCTTATAAGGATCTGGATAATGCAATGCCGTTTTTGAAAAAATGGCAGCAGTGGGTAAAGAAAAATCTGTCTGCGAAAGATAAGAAGCTGGCAGAAAAGAGCGACAAGGCAAGAAAAGATGGATATAAGCAGTTAAGAGAAGAAAAGAAACTGATCTGGCACGGCAGGCTGCAGGGAACACTGCTTGCGGACGCACTGGAAAACGATTTCATGGAAGTTGTATAGGAGGAGAACAATGGAACAGGTAATAGGATACAGATCATATCAGGAATATAAGCAGGAACTGGATACAGAACTTAAGAAAACCGCAGAGGGATTTGTGCGTATCGGATATTTGTTAAAAGTGGCACGGGATACCAGTATTTTAGCGGAAAGCCAGTATGACAATGTAGTAGATTTTGCACGTGCAGAGTATGGTCTTGACAAGACACAGGTAAGCAGGTTCATGAACATCAATGATAAGTTCTCAGAGGGCGGATATGCGCCGGAACTGAAAGCAGAATATCAGGGATTCGGGTACGCAAAATTATCAATCATGCTTCTGCTCCCGGAAGATGTCAATAATGTGCTGACACCGGATTATAGCAAAGCAGAGATCCAACAGATCAAGGACGAAGTAGACGAAGAGAAAAAAACGACAGATATCGAGGTCATGCTGGAAGAAAAGGACAGTGTGCAGCAGTCATTCAACACAAACCTTGAAAAAGCTGTGTACCAGCTCGGAAAGGACGCACCGGAAGTCTACAAGAGACTGTGGGAATCAGCAGTAAAGAACGGAGAGTCAGGGAAACGCTTTATCGAGAATCTGATACCGGATGAAAAAGCGATGTACATTGTGCGCATTCCGGGAGCCGGCAGATGCATGTTGAGCATGAAAGCGGAAGAGGACACGGTAAAACTGATCAATATCAGGGATTCCTCTGCGAATGAAACCTACACAAAGCAGAAATTAGAGGATGCACTTAAGAAAATGCTGCCAGATACAGACACATGGAGAAATGCATGGGTGAGCCTTTACGGTGAAAAACTTCAGGCAGAGAAAAGTGCAGCAGTTGCACCGGTACAACCAAAGGCGGCACCAAGAAAAGAAAGTAAGGTTATCGTTCCAAAGAAACCTGAACCGGAGAAAAGCGTGCAGAATATCCCGGAAAGCGTTTCAAAAGCACAGGAAAGCGTGCCGGAATCGAAAGAAACCGTTTCAGAAACAGCGCAGAAAAAGGAAATGACATTGAATGATGTGAACCCGGAGATTCCTGCTCCTGATCCGAAACCAATCGAAGAGGATGTACCAGAAGAAAAGCCGGATGTGCAGCAGGATACCAATGAACAGATACCGGGACAGGACGAGATTGAGAATCATCCAGAGTATATGCCGGAGAAGAAAACGGACAAGCAGATCATTGTGGAGGCAAAACGCACAATTGATGCGATTCGGGAAAATTTAAGCGGATGGGAGTATACAGTACCGAAAACACAGTTGACAGTAATATTAGAGCGTGTGGATTATCTGAAAGAGACTCTGCAGGGGCTTGCGAAGGGAGAAGCAGATGAAAGTAATGTTTAGGATCAGGCTTTTCTTATGGGCGGCATGGGTGAGGATACCGAAGCCGTGGAGAAAAAGAAAATACAATAAAATATTTGAGCAGATGCAGCAGGCGGTGAAGAAATGAGGAAAAGCAAAAAAAATAAGGTCAACTACAATTTTCCAAAAGAAACCTGTGAACTGATCGCAGAAAGGGATGGTAATGAGTGCCTGTTCTGCAAAATGCAGTACCACATGGACAAGTGCAGATCAGAAATGCTTTTAGGGATACCGGACATCATGCATTACATAAATAAAAGCCAGGGTGGACTTGGTACTGAGAAAAATGGTGTGCTTGGATGCCGCTATCACCATGGATTGCTGGATAACGGCAACTTAGGACTCCGGCCGGAAATGTTAGAGATCATGAAAGAGCACCTTATGCAGCAGTATCCGGACTGGTCAGAAGATGGGCTTGTCTATAAAAAATGGGATTTTCCAACTTTTGGATAATATATCACGTAACTGTCAACAGAGGATTTCCGGAAGCGTAGCTGGGGCTTCCGGAAGAAAGGAGAATTATGAAACAGCCAAGTAAACCGACAAGAGCACAGAAAGTGATCATTTCTGCACACAAACTAAGACCGGAAAACTGGATGGTAGTATACGAGAGCAAGGACACATTGGAAGTCATCAGTAAAAAGACATCCATGCGGAAGGTTTTGAACAAGTGAGGCGGAATCATGCAAAAGAAATGTAAATATTGTGGGAAAGAATTTGACGCTACGAAATCAAAGCGTCTGTATTGCAGCGATAAGTGTAAAAAGAGTAGATGGAGAGAAAAGGATAAAAAGAGGCAATACGGTGTGCATATGGAAAATCCGAATGCAGCAGTCGTTGATATAGCGGTAAAGGCAAGGGAAGCCGGTATGACATACGGACAGTATGTAGCGAAGATGGGAGGCACAAATCATGCGTAAAAACACAAAAAAATATAAAAGAGAGCTTGCAGCAGCAAAAGCAGATATCAAGAGATTACTCAGTGAGGAGCATGTGCCGTGTGAGTTTTGCAGATATGAATCACGAATGGATGTACCGTGTACACAGGGAGACAAGGAATGGTGCCGACAGCATGCAATCTGGAAAGGAGTATCAAATGGACGAGAAGGACGCAATTAGTATTTTAAATATGATTGAAGCACATGGGGCTTTACCAGTAAAAGCAAAAGAGATGGCAATCAATGCGATTGAAGAGGTGCAGCAGTACCGGGCGATTGGTACGCCGAAAAAAATAAAAGATTTATTAGAAAAAGCAGCAGAGGAAATTGAAAACCTGTATGGTAGAGAAACACAATTATCCGAAGAAATCAGAAAATCTTTGGACAGTTAACTTAGATTTTAGTGGAGGAAAGGAAAACTATGTGCACAATGGAATGGAAAGAGGTTGAACCAGAACAAAGTGATTGGGAAAAACAAGTAAACATAATCGCTTATTACGGAAGTGTCACTATTGGAAGTATTGTTTACTGCGGTGACGGGACAGGATGGCAGTCCGTGATTGATGGTCGCATGGATTTCATGCAAGCAAAATCCTTAGAAGATGCAAAAAGGGAAATGATTGATATACTGGATAATCATTGTACTGACCAGATTAACTATTATGAGGAACTGCGAGAAAGCATTGAAGAATTAAACTGAAAGAGAGGTAGTACATGAAAGAATTTCCAATTATGACGAAAAAGGGCAAAGAATATATTCCCTACGATATCATTAAACCGCATGAAGAGCAGGCATTAAAAAATCACTGTGGTCAGACATTAGACAGATTAGCAGCCAGAGGAGGTCTGTCTTGGTCGGAAGCCTATGCTGTTCTAACAGACAGCAAATTCCCTTATAGAGATCAGTATATTTCGGAAGAATTTTACGAGAAAAAGGTAAAAGAGATAGTATCAAATGCAAAGAGAGGTATAAACATGAGTAAATATTGTCATAGCAATGACGGAGAACTTTATTATGGGGAATTTGACACAGAACAGGATGCACTAGAAGATGCAAAAGAAAGCTATCCGGGTGAGAGTGAAATTTACATCGGAACATGTACAAAGCCGATATTTAGATGGGATAGTTGCGAGGGAGAAATTATTGATTCCATCAAAGAAAATCTGTCTGAAGATGTGGGGGAAGCAGCAGAAAATTTTGAAGTTTCTGTTGAACAGGAACTGGAACTTGCGAGGATGATTGATGAAACCGTCAAAGCGTGGATAGAACAGGAAGAGATAGAGCCATCTTGTTACTGTGTTTTGGATGGTCATATTGTTTCTTTAAACTGAACATGAGGTAGATATGATGGTGAATAAGAGAAAGGCAATACCAAAAAGCATTAGAATGACAATATATCAGAAATGCGATGGACATTGCGCTTATTGCGGATGCAGTCTGGAATACAAGGATATGCAGATTGATCATGTGATACCATTGAACGGATGGAGCGAGCAGGGAACAGACACAGTGGATAACATGCTTCCAGCCTGCCGAAGCTGCAATCATTATAAGAGCAGATCCACGCTGGAAGGTTTTCGGAAAATGGTTGCTGCTATGCCTGATACTTTAATGCGTGATAGTAATACATACAAAAATGCTGTGAGGTTTGGACTGGTGATACCGAATAAAAAGCCGGTTGTTTTCTATTTTGAGGAAAATAACTAAACTGATGTGGTTTTAGAACAGTGTTTTGAAAAAAGATATTAGAATTTAAGAGTCAGCCGTTTGACTGTTCAAGATGACTTTAAACTTCCGAGACAGTACCACGATAATTAGCTTTCTATCGAAAAATGAAAGACGGTTTTGCTGTTTTTGCGATAAGAAAGCAGCATTTAAACTTAGAATTTAGTGGAGGCATATAGATGGCAAATAAAAAAGCTAAAAGAACTTGCGAGCAATGCATTCACGAACATGCGTGTCAAGCATGGAATATGGGTATAATTCAAAATATGGACGCAACCAATTGTAAAAATTATGAGACTGTTAAAGACTCAAATGCCTATTTTTTAGGAGCAAGGAGCGCAGAGGATGATGCATATTCAAGAGGCTGTCTTGCCGGAATTGAATTAGGACATAAAGAAGCGTTATGTGGAATAACTCAAAAAGACGCGAAAAGTATGATTAACACATTAGACATATTCAAAAGTCTTGCGTTTAATATTCATGGAGTGATTGATATTGTTGATGATAGAAATATCGAGCAAATGAGAAAAATTTTAAATCAAGTAAACTGAACTTTAACGGAGGTAAATGATGGAAGCAAAATATAGAGTATGGGATAAAGATAGAAAAGAATATCTATCGGCTGGCATGCGGAAGATTTTGGATTAACCGCATATAAAGAATACAAGATATTAGGATATGATGGTGACAGCATTAAAATAAAAAAAGATGATGGTAAAGAAGATTGGTTTAGCATCGATTTTTTTATTAAACTTAAACATTTTGTGTGGGTGAAAGAGCCATTTGGAGAAAAATTTACGACGAGCTTTAAGAGTGGCTCTTTCAAAGAAATTATAACAACAATATCATGGTATGTAAATTCAGAAAATCGGTACTATTTCTTACAAATCAAGAAAGAATTTTAGCAGAGGAGGCGAACGAATGAATACGAAAAAGCAAGGTATAGAAATGAGAGCAAAGATAAAGGAAGCAGTCATACAATATATAGAAAAACATGGATATGCTCCAACCGTTCGAGAAATTGGGACTATGGTAGGGTTAGATAGCACATCAAGTGTGCACAATCATTTAATGCACATGATAGACAATGGAGAACTTGAAACAGATGATAAATACAGAAGTGCAAGAGCTCTTAGAGTACCTGGATATAAATTTGTAAAAAAAATGAATATTGAAAAAATGCACAGTAAAGATTATGATTATATTATAATAATTAGCGCCATAGAGCCGATGTATAGAACTTAAATGTTTTATATGTCCGGCTCTTTTTATTTTGGAGGAAAGATGTATAGGACACAAAGGAATTATGAAAATGTACAGCGAATGCTATTTAATGGAATTGGGGAGTATGACATACCACAAATAGAATCTATACAATTTAATAATGCAGAATTTATTGGATTTAATTATGCCAGAAATGCAAAAGAACCAGAGAACAAAGCAGTGCATTTCTTCTTGGATGATTACCAGTTTACCAGAGTATGGACAGAACCGGACAGATACATTCCAATGTTGCAGCGATTCAAGTACGTGCTGACACCGGATTTTAGCCTGTATACGGATTTCCCAAAGCCATTGCAAATCTATAACCATTATCGTAAGCACTGGATTGGTGCATATTGGCAGATGCATGGTATCAATGTGATTCCTACGATCTGTTGGAGTGATCAGAAATCATTTGAATGGTGTTTCGATGGAGAACCTACACAAAGTGTTGTTGCAGTATCTTCCGTTGGAACACAGAACAATAAGGAAAAGAAACGATGTTTTCTGGACGGCTATCATGAGATGGTGGAGAGGTTACAACCTACACAGATTATCTTTTATGGCAGAGTACCAGATGAATGCAAGAAAAATATTATACACATAAAGCAGTTTAGTGAAAAATGGCATGAGGCGGAGGTATCACAATGGTAGTAAATTTACAATTTTTGGGTGGGCGTGGTAGTTCTAGTGGACTGGGTGGCAGCAGCGGAGACCAGAGAAGAAGCACACGCGGCAGACGCGGAGAAAGGAAAGACATTTAATGGGCGGCAGAGGAGCGAGTAGTGGGATAAGCGATAGCGGCAAACGATATGGAACTGAGTACAAGACCATTGCACAATTCGGAAATGTAAAAGTAGTCCGAGCCAATGATGGCGGAGCGAAGGCTCCGATGGAAACAATGACACCAGGGCGTGTATATGCTACAGTAGATAAATTCAACGACATTAAATATATCACATTTCATGATGCTGAAGGGGAAAGAGTGAAGCAAATTGATGTGAAAGGAAAGAAGCATAATGGAGCATTGCCACACACTCATAACGGATATGAACATGACGAATATGGAACATATCCAGGATTGTCTGGGAAAGACGAAAAGTTAGTAAATAATGTATTGCAGCAATGGGAACGCAAACGAAAGAAATTGAATTTATAAATGGGATATGGTATATTTAAGTTGCAAGGCTATAGTTCACAGAGGAGAATACCGCATAGCGGAGAGCCCGGTGCAATTCCGGGTAACTTGCATAAGGTAGAAGATAGTTTAGGCTGGCAGAACAGGTTGATAGACAAGGCATCGGTTCAATTCCGGTTGACTACCAAGAGGATGTACCATAATGGTATGTCCTTTTTATTTAAAAGTGCAGCAGTTGCACCGGTGCAACTTGTTGACTTGTATCAAAAAAGAAAATATAATATGTGTAACAGAGCCGATGAGCCAAATACATGGAGAAAAACCGTGTATTTGGCTCTTTTTTTATATTTTTTTTCGGAGGTGGCAGCAGGATGAATGCAAACAAAACGATTCAAAAATTGCAGATGGCAATATTGCAGCAGGGTTTAGCTGTTACCGTAAGCCGGAGACAATTTTTTTCAACAAAAACTCAACATTTTATAACAATTACAGCATTAAATATTAAAGTTCTTCACTTTTTTAAGAAAAAAGGAGAGTGGAAAGAGCAGAATTACGAGATTATGAGCAGTGCTTCCCAACTGGAAATTATTGAGTGCCTGCTGGAAATATATAAGGCAGTCAGTGGATGAAGAAAATAACGCCAAAACAAAAGAAATTCGCGGATTTTTACATTGAATGTGGAAACGCAACAGAAGCTGCAAAAAGGGCGGGATATTCAGAGAAAACCGCCTATTCTATTGGACAAAGGTTGTTGAAAAATGTTGAAACATCTGCCTATATAGCCAAAAGGCAGCAGGAGATTGAAAGTGAGAGGCTCTGTACACTGAAAGAAATACAAGAATTTAGAAGCCGTGTGATACGAGGAGAGGAGAAAGACGCCTTTGGTCTTGACATAGAAATATCTGATAGATTGAGTGCATGTAACCAACTCGAAAAAGCTTTGGTAATTGAAGAGATGGAGAAAGAGAGAAGAAAGCGTGAAGAGGAAGCTTTGAACAGGGGAACGTATCATACGGATCTGGATGTTGTGGCAGATACATTTCATTCAGTTGTGAGAGATATCAGGAAACATGGACATAGAGAATATGTTTTTGAAGGAGGACGAGGAAGTACCAAGTCATCCTGTGGAACAATCATTCCTTATGAGCTCATGGAGAATAATCATAATATCCATGCATTGGTGATCAGAAAAGTAAAAGATACATTGAGAGATTCCGTATATGCACAAATGCAGTGGTCATGCGATAAGCAGGCGGAGAACCCAATGTTTGACCGTGATAACTGGAAGTTTGGACTAAGCCCGCTCGAAATAACATATACACCGACTGGACAGAAAATATATTTTCGTGGTGCGGATGATCCGGGAAAGATTAAATCTATCAAACCGCCATTTGGTTATATTGGAATTGTAATATTTGAGGAGTTAGACCAGTTCAGTGGACCAGAGGAAGTGAGAAATATAGAACAGTCTGCTATCCGTGGAGGTAATGATGCATATGTGTTTAAGTTTTTCAATCCACCGAAGAGCAACAGTAATTGGGTTAATATCTACGTAAAGACACCAAAGGAGTCGATGTGCGTACACCATTCAACATATAAAGATGTGCCGCAGGAATGGCTGGGAAGAGATTTCATAGAAGAAGCAGAACACTTACGGGAGGTAAACCCAGATGCATATGAGCATGAATATATGGGTGTGGCGAATGGAAATGGAGGTATGGTGTTCGATTATTTGGAACTGAGAGAGATTACAGATGATGAGATTGCCAGAATGGATCGTATCTATCAGGGAGTAGACTGGGGATGGTTTCCTGATCCTTACGCATTTATCAGAAGTTACTATAATCCGGCACAGGAAAAGATATATCTGATTGCGGAAAACGTAGTCAAAAAGACAAAGAACACGCAGACAGGGCAGTGGATCATTGATCATGGATATGATGACTATGAAATTGTATGTGATAGTGCTGAGAAAAAATCTGTAGGTGACTATGTTGATATAGGGTTACCGGCAAGACCTGCAATTAAGGGACCAGGAAGCGTAGAGTATGGGATGAAATGGTTGCAGGGAAAAACGATTGTTATTGATCAGGCGAGAACACCTCATGCATATAAAGAATTTACAGAATATGAGTATGAGAGAGACAAAGATGGAAATGTGATCAGTGGGTATCCGGATGCTGATAACCATACGATAGATGCTGTGAGATATAGTTATGAACCACTGTGGCGTAGAAGTGAACATAAAGCTTAGGAGGATGAAATGGGAATTATACAGACACTTGGAATGTGGAAAGAGAGGATAATAAGGATGTTCAAAGGAAATATCAAAAATGAATTTGGTGTGACAGGAATTACTTCAAATGCAATGGAAGATGCGATAACAGATTGGATGGATGTATATCAGGGAAAAGCAACCTGGGTTGATAAGACCAAAGGAATCAAGACAATTAAATTTGCAAAAGCTGTGTGCTCCGAGACAGCCCGGCTGACCAATCTGGCACTGGGAATCACATTCGATGGCAGCAGGAAAGACTATATGACAGAATGGTGTGAAAGGGCGATTATGCCGAATCTGCGCCGCTGGGTAGAATATGGCTGTGCAAGCGGCACGATTATTATAAAACCAAACGGAGTGGGTGCTGACTTTGTGACACCGGACAGATTTGAAATTGTTGGGAAAGATGGAAATGGACTGATTGCCGGGATTATATTTGAAGATCGCTACAGAGAGAATGATAAATATTATACCAAGCAGGAATATCACAGATTTTTTGATGCAAAGGTCAATTATGGAGATGGTGATTACAAGAGTGTGAAATATTACCAGATTTCCAATAGGGCATATGTAAGCAGCAATTCAGGAGAACTTGGAAAAGAGATTGAATTAAGCCAGACAAAATGGAATACTTTACTGCCGGATGTATCAATTACAACAAAAAACGAAGTTGGCTTAAATGGGATGATGTTCGGGGTGCTTCGGATGCCGGCGGCCAATGACATAGATGTTGACAGTCCTTTGGGAATGGCAATCTATTCTGACGCGATGGAAGAATTAAAAGATTTGGATATTGCATACAGCAGATACAGTGAGGAAGTGAAGGACAGCAGAGCGTTGGAACTGATCGACAGAAGACTTGTAAGAGAACCGGGGCACAAGGTAAATGAGGAGGTTGAACTGGATTTACCGAAACATTTCATTCCGGTATCGGGCGAGGGGGATCAGGAATTTTACCAGGCGGTGGAAAGACCTTTGAAGGTAGATGAAAGAATCAAAGGAATCAATGCACAGCTTTCATACATTGGCTATAAATGTGGGTATTCCAATGGATATTTTGCGTTTGACCAGAAAACCGGGATGGTAACAGCAACGCAGGTGGAATCAGATGATCGCAGAACCATACAGCTGATTAAAGATATCAGGGATGCATTACAGGTATGTCTCAATCAGGTTTTTTACGCGCAGTCAGTATTTGCCGATTTATATAATCTGGCACCGGTAGGCAATTACACAGCAAATTATGCCTTTGGAGATATCACGTATAATTTTGAGGAAGATAAAGTACATCACTACAATCTGGCGGTACGGGGCATTTATCCGTGGGAAGAATACTATGTGAAGTTTTTAAAATATTCCAGGGAAGAGGCAAAAGCATTAATTGAACAGGCAAAATCAGAGAATCAGGCTGATGGAATAGAATATGACGAGGAATAATATATGCTGACACCAGAATATTTACAGGAGATCACAGATAAAAGTGAGAGCCTTGCAGCAGGATTAAAAGAATATATCATAAAACGGATTGTGCGGAGTATTATGGTACGCTTGCAGCGAGGAGAGGAATTTAAGCTTTCCCAGACAAATATGTGGAATATACAAACGCTGCAGGAGTCTGACGAACTTTTGGCGGATATTATGAAAGAGATAAAAAAACAGACAGCCGAAAGTAATAAGGTTGTAAAGAAGGCTTTTAAGGATGCAGGAATTACAGCACTCAGATATGAGGATGCAGAGTATGAAGCCGCCGGACTTGCAGCAGCGATTGGCACAAAAATGTCACCGGAATATATCAGAATCCTTGAAAGAAATTATGAAGCAACAAAGGGAGAATTAAAGAATCTTACAGGAACGATTGCTAAAGCGGCGCAGGTAACATTTATTGATGCCTGTGATGAGGCTCTATTTAAAGTTCAGACAGGAACATGCAGCAGATCACAGGCAGTGAAGGAAGCAATTGACAAGGCTGTAAAAGAAGGCGGGACGGTAATCTATACATCAGGACATAAAGATACAGTGGAAACGGCAACTCTCCGGGCAGTCAGAACAGGGATTGCAAAGGCGGCTGGGGATATGGCGTTAAAGCGTATGGCGGAGATGGATGTGTGGGCTGTTTTAACATCTGCACATGTTGGAGCCAGAAGTACGCCGATACCAGAACCAGCAAACCATGAATCGTGGCAGGGACAGGTATTCTATGTGGATCTGGTAAAGCTGGGACTTGCAAAAGAGTACACAAAAGAAGCTGAGAGAGCCAGAAACTTACACCCTGATTTTATTGAAAAGACTGGGTACGGAACCGGCGAGGGAATATTAGGCTGGAATTGCAGACATTCCATCGGTACATGGATAGACGGAGTGAGCAAAAATAACTACAAGAAAATCGATACAGAAGAAAATAAAAAAGCGTATGATTTGCAGCAGGCACAAAGAAAACTTGAGCGCACGATCAGAAAGTGGAAGATACAAAAGAACGGCTATAAGGAGGCAATGGACAAAGCTGAGGATGACGAAACCAGAGAAGCACTTGACGCTCAATACCAGAAAGCAAAAGAAAAAGTGGCATATTACAATAAAAAGTATGGACAATTCTGTGAAGAAAATGATTTGAAACCACAATATGACAGGTTATATGTTGGTGATCCGTCAAAAAAAGTGATTGATAAAAGTGAAGTGAAAGCATATAATATGGACAAGAGGTGATAGAATGCGAGAAAAAGAAACATTCTGGTATCCGTGCCCCGATTGTGGGGAAAAGATGTTGAAAGTACGGCAGGACACAGTATTAATATCATTCCCGGCATATTGTAAACATTGCAAGGATACGAAGATTATTACAGAAATCGAGCCCCTAAGTAAAGTGATGAGCCATTGAGCCTAATACATGATGAAAGTCGTGTATCAGGCTCTTTTTTTATTTCGCGGAATGGCAGCCGCATTGCCGAGTCCGGGGGTAAGGACAAATCCTAATGCTGCTGGCGAGCAGGTAAAAGATACGGGAAGAGGAGGATATGCAACATGAAAAATATTTTTAAAATTTTGGAAGGTCTTGGGATTGAGGTGCCAGAGGATAAGAAAAGCACTCTGGAGAAGGAAGTTCATGAGAACTACCGCACCAAGAAGGATTATGACGATCAGGTGGAAAAAGCAGAATCGACACAGAAACTGTTGGATGAGACAGCGGATAAACTGAAAAAGTTTGATGGTGTGGATGTGGTAAATCTTCAGGAAAAGTTGAAAGAGACGACTGAAACATTGGAGAACGAGCGCGCAGACCGCAAGAAAAAAGAGGAAGAGGCTGAGAGACACGCTACGGTAGCAGAATATCTGAAAGAAAAACGTTTCGTAAATGATATTACCAGAAATGCCATCACGGCAGAGCTTGAAAAAAAGCTTGCGGATGATTCAGCCAAAGGAAAATCAATGGATGATCTTTTTAACGCAATGGTTAAAGATTCCGAAGGAAAAGACATTCCAAACATTCTGGTATCGGAACAGGCAGAGGATGATGCAGATAATGCAGCAGTTTTCACGGAGCCGATGGGAAACCAGACAGACACAAGAATTAAGGGAGATCCAAATAACATGGATTTCGAAACGTACAAAAAATGGAGAGAGCAGAATAGCTAAGAGAGGAGAATAATATGCCAAACAATTTTTTAACACCGAAGATTATTGCAAATGAGGCTTTGATGGTTTTACAGGCAAATCTTGTTATGGCCAATCTGGTCCATAAAGATTATTCAAAAGAATTTGTGAAGGTTGGAGACACGATCACAATAAGAAAACCAGCGAAGTTCATTGCTAAGAACTTTACAGGAGAAACATCAAATCAGGATGCAACAGAAGGATCAGTACTTGTAAAAATGGACAGATTCCGAGATATTACTGTTCCGGTAACATCAAAGGAGTTCACGCTGGACATTAAGGATTTCTCAACACAGATTGTCACTCCGGCAATGCAGGCAATCGCACAGGCAATTGATGAAGACCTTATTGCGGTCGGACTGGAACATGCAAAACACATCGTGAAAGGAAATGCGAAAGCAACAAAGCCGGAAGATATCGGTAATATGGCAAAGCTCTTTGATGTTGCGAAGGTGCCGTTAGCAAACAGACGTGTTGTTATGCATCCGACACATAAGTATCGCTATGTAATGTCTGATAATATGTCAAAGGTATCGGAATCTGGAAGTGAGAAAGCTTTGAGAGATGCAGAGATTGGAAAAGTATATTCATTTGACACCTATATGGATCAGAATTGTCCGGATGCACCTATTGAGACAGGAACAGCGATAGCATATAAGGTTACTGCAAAGAAAGGCGAAGAAACAGTAAAACTTACAGATGTGGATGCTGCTACTGGCACTGTAAAAAAGGGTGATTCCTTTATCGTAGATGGATATAAATATACGGTCGTAGAAGATGCTACTGCGGTGGGCGGAACAATTGAAACGGTCAAGATTGACCAGCCACTGCACGCAGATTTCACAGCAGTGGATGCATTATTGATCAAAGAGCCAAATTCACTGGCATTTCACAGAAACGGAATTGCTCTGGTAACAAGAAATCTTTCGCTTCCTATGGGTGCATCAAAAGCATATATTGCATCTGCCAATGGTCTTGGTGTGAGGGTTGTAATCGATTATGACACAAAACATAAGCAGGATACAATTTCGTTTGATATTATCTACGGAATCAAGGAACTTGATGAAGAGATGATTGGAAAGATCAAGGGCTAAATATGGGATACACATCATACGACTTCTATAGGCAGAAATATTTTGGTGAAAGTGTAAGTGAGACAGAGTTTCCAAAATGGAATGAGAGAGCCAGCGATAAGCTTGATTTTCTTACCTCCGGAAACATCAGGAAGATTGGATACGCGCAGCTTGAAGAATTTGCCAGAGAGCAGATACAGAAAGCTGTGTGTAGATTGGCTGATGAAATGCAGGCTATTGAAAAACGTACAGCAGAATATGACGCAGGAAAAGTGATTAAGTCACATTCAGCAGGAAGTGAAAGCATTAGCTTTGAGGTAGGAAAAAATAAATTAGATGCTATCATCACAAGCCAGGAGAAGCAGAATATGTATCTTTTGGCAGCAGCCGAAGAGTATTTACAGAATGTAAGCCCAAATCTGTTTTACAGAGGATATGAGTAAAAAGCAAAGACCAATGGATGATCTACAGATTTGAAATTGGTCTTTTTTAAAAGGAGAGTCATGTATACAGATACAATCACAGTATTCAACCAGCAGAAGGTAAAAAAGCAAATTACATGGTACCCAACCGTGATCCGCGGAGTAGAGTTACAGATTACTGCCGGACGGAATAGAAGCACAACAGGATTGGAAAATGCGGATTCTGCCAAAGTATTCATAAAACATGAAAATAGCAATGGAAAGATGCTGGTTGAAACTTCGCAGGGAGAGAAAAGAGAGTATTTAAAACCAAAGTCATGGAACGCTTATACCGAGAAAAATCAGGCTTTCACGTTTCAGGAGGGGATAGATTTCTTTATTCAGGGTGAGTATCAGGAAGAGATAATCATGGATACTGACTATGAAGATGGGTTCTTAAGCTATATGAGTGATCGTTATGATGATTTATTCCTTGTAAATAAAGCAGATTTATATAAGACAATCCCGCATTTGGAGATTGGAGGCAGGTAATGGCCAAAGGGTTTAAAGCGCAGCATTTTGAAGATTACAGTATCGTTAAAGGTAATGTTAAGGTCAAGCTGAATTTGAAACAATATGGTGAAAAGCTTCAAAAAGCCCAATATTGGTTAGATGGTCAGATTATGAATGACATGAAACCCTATATGCCGTATCAGGCAGGAACATTTCAGCAACAGACAGCTGCAAGGAGTGCGGCGCTGCAGGGAACTGGAAAAGTATGTGCTGGTACTCCGCCGATGGGAAGATTCTTATATGGTGGAAAAGTCATGATCGGTGAGACAAGCAAAAGCCCATGGGCTATGGAGGGTGAAATAAAAATTCTGACTGACAGAGATTTGAAATATGCAAATCCGAATGCAACACCACAATGGTTTGAAACTGCCAGAAAAAATCATATGGATGATTGGATGATAGGTATTGAAACTATTCTGAAAGGAAATTGATCATGGAAAAAGAAAAACTCAAAAATGATATTGAAGGTCAGAAAGCAATAACGAATGCATTAATGGACCTTTTAAATGAATATCCGGTACTGAAAAGCACACAGAGCATAGACTTTTCTTTTCTGGAAGAATCAAAAGGAATTGCATTTTATGCTTTAGGCGGTGCGGTTATTATCTCGGACAAAGAAAGTGTAACCGGTAATGTGGAATTGAAATGTCAGTATCCATTTACTGTCGTGTTCCGTGATAAGCTGGTGAGAGAGAACAGAAGAATTGAGATTTGCACTTTTCTTGATAATCTTGGCAGGTGGTTAGAAATGCAACCGATACCGACAGAGGACGGAATGCAGCAGTTGACAGAATACCCGGAGCTGACCGAAGGAAGAAAGATAACACAGATTCAGCGAACGACACCGGCACACTTGGACGGAAGGACAGAGGCAGGAGTTGAGAACTGGATCATAGGATTAAATTTACTGTATGAACAGGAATATGAAAAGGAGTGGATTTTATGAAATTAGCAAGAAAATGTTTTGCACAGTACTTAGACAGTACATTTGATGTAACAAAAAGCTCACCGGCATGGTTCCTGGTGGGTAAGAATGTAGATGAAATGTCTACAGAACTTAACCCGGATGTGACCGTAGGACAGGATGTAACAGGAGAAAACTATACAGAGGACAATGGATATACACCGTCCGTGGAAGTAGATCCTTATTATGCAAATCCTTCCGATGGAGCTTTTTACGAGAAGCTTGTGGATATCGCAATGAACCGTAAGGTTGATGATAACTGCAGAACATTCATCCTGGAGGTGCTTGTAGAGGATACAGAAGCCGAGACACATAAAGCATGGATGGAAGAGGTTATTGTGAAACCAAAATCAATTGGTGGAAAGGCAAATGTAAGTATTCCATATACCGTAAATTACGCAGGAAACCGTGTTGAGGGTACCGTGACAATCAAAAATAAAGTACCAACTTTCACGGCGAAAACAGCATTACCAGCATAAGGTATTAGGCAGACGCTTAATATATAACACGTGTGGGTGGTAGTGCCTATGCTGCCACCTAAATTCATAGGAGGACGAGACAATGAGTAATAAGAACAGAAAAGTAAGAAATTTCAATGGAAACAATAACAGCATGGAACTTACGGTAGATACCGGTGTGCGCACTTATATTATTAAAAACACACAGGGACGGCAGATCGGTGAATTAGTATTTAATCCGACAGATACAGATATTATCAGCAGATATGAAACAGTGATCGACCGGATCGGCGAAATTGAGACGGTGATCAGGGATAATCCGGGTGTGCAGGGAGTAATGCTGGTATCGGATAAAATAAAGCAGGAAATTGACTACATTATCAATGGTGATTCTACAGCAGCATTTTTCAATGAGCAGAGTCCATTGACCACGATTAATGGAAAATTCTACTTTGAAAATGTTTTAGAGACAATTGCGAAGGTTATCACCAGGGAATTTAACATAGAAGTGAATAAGACAAAGAAACGTATGCAGAGATACACCGGTTCTTATATGCCGGGAAAAATTTGAGTATAGGAACCCTGCCACTGACTTTAAAGGTTGGCGGCAGGGATTGGAGGATACGCACGGATTTCAGGGACATATTAAAGATTTTTGAGGCAATGAATGACAGAGAATTAGAGCATGAAGAGAAAATATATACCATGCTCTATATTCTTTATCCAGACCTTGAAAAGATGCCTGTAAGGCTTTATCAGGAGGCAGCAGAACAGGCAAACTGGTTCATAGATGCAGGAACACAGGATGATGAAGGTGAAAATGTCCGGAAAATGGACTGGACACAGGATGAACCGATTATTTTCCCGGCAGTTAATGCAGTTGCAGGAAGAGAGACCAGAGCAGAGAAGTATATGCACTGGTGGACCTTCCTTGGATATTTTATGGAGATCCGGGAAGGAGTTTTTGCAACAGTTGTCCGTATCCGAACGAAAAAGCTGGAGGGAAAAACTCTTGATAAATGGGAAAAGGAGTTTTACCGGAAGAATAAAAAAATTTGTGACCTGATCGTTGAAAAGACGGAGCAGGAGAAACAGGAAGAGCAGGAAATTAACAATTTATTAGGATAGGTCAGAGAGCCTTTGAGCCGCCTATGATAAGGTGGTGAAAAGGTGTCAAAGAAACAGGGCGAAGTAATTGTCGAAACCGGTATGGACAATTCAAAGTTCGTAAAAGGTGTAAACGAATTAAGGAACCTCGTTGAGCGACTGACCAATTCGTTAGGTAAATCAAGTAATAAAATAAAACAGTCTTTTTCACAGGGATTCTCCAGCGATGGGTTGGAGAAAGTTTGGGGAGAATTTGACAATCTTTCGCAAAAGGTAAATGAGTATAAAGAACGTTTAAAAATTCTGAAGGATGAAAAAGGTCTTGGATTTGGTGATTCAGAATATAATCACACATATCAACAGTTGGTTCTTGCACAACAGGAATTAATAAATTATAAGAGAAACCTTGAAAGAACAGCAGCAGAGGAACGTACACAGATTGGTATATTACCGTCATTAGCAAATGGTTTTCGGATGCTGGGAGATTCCGCGGCAGCAGTACCCGGAAGACTTTTAAATATTGCAAAGAGTGCGCCGTCTGCAATGCTTCGGGGCGTAGCAAAGGCGGGGACGAGTGCAGCGAAAGCGGTTGGACAACTTGCACTGAGAATGACAGGACTGCCTGGGTTATTCAAGAATTTGAAAAACCGATCCAGTGGACTTGGAAGCAGTATTTTTAAACTTGGGAATATGTTTAAATTGCTTGTTGCAAGAATGGGAATGCAGGCCGTAATCAATGGGGTGAAGCAGGGATTTCAGAATCTTTCGCAATATTCTTCCAGTGCAAATGCTGATATATCTGCACTGATGTCTGCATTAACGCAGCTTAAAAATAGTCTTGCATCCGCATTTGCTCCATTGTTGTCGGTGGTAAGCCCGATATTGACAAGTTTTATCAACCAATTATCGGCTGCAATTTCCAAAGTTGGACAGTTTATAGCAGCGATTACCGGAAAAAGTACATTTACACAGGCAACAGCCGTTCAGCAGAACTATGCAAAGTCATTAAACAATACAGCGAACGCGGCAAAAAAGGCAGCAAATTCGCTGTATTCGTTCGATGAACTAAATGTAATTGATAATAAAGATTCAGACTCTGGAAGCGGCTCTGGTGGAACTGTATCACCATCAGAAATGTTTGAGGAAGTTCCGATTGAGAGTGATGTGCAGTCTTTTGCGGACAGGTTAAAAGCAGCATTTGAGGCTGGAGATTTCTATGGTTTAGGTGCGATAATCGGGCAGAAACTGAATGAAGCACTGGAAAGTATTGAATGGACCGGCATTCAGGAAAAAGCCAGAAATATTGCAAATAATATTGCAACCTTTATAAACGGATTTTTAGAGACAGTAGACTGGAATCTCGTTGGTTCTACGATAGCCAATGGACTTAATACGATCGTTTACTTTCTGGAAGAATTTGTTACTACGCTTCATTGGGAATCAGTAGGAACGGCGATTTATCAGACCTTAAATGGTTTTATTGCGACAGTGGACTGGGGTGCTATTGGGAATACAATTGGCACAGGCCTTAAGGGAATTCTTACGATCATCTACACAACGTTGGAGGGACTTGATTGGAAATCGTTGGCGGATGGTGTGTATACATTTCTTACCAATGTTGACTGGAGTGGTATTTCATCTGCACTTTTCGAATCAATAGGTTCATTGATAGGTGGTATTATTGCATTTCTGATTGAACTTATCGCTGATTTCGGAACAGATTTATACGAAGCATATTTTGCAAATGGAGAAGATGGCATCCAGGGATTTTTAGATGGAATGTGGGCGTTGCTGCAGGATATCGGCACATGGATATATGACCATATGATAAATCCACTTATTACAGGAGTTAAGAATGCTCTTGGTATCCATTCGCCGTCGACAGTATTCCGGGATATAGGTATTTATCTGATGCAGGGATTCCAAAATGGAATTAAATCACTTGTTACACCGGTTTTAAATACATTCTCGAATTTGAAAACCAAAATTCTGGATATATTCAATAAATTGAAAACAAGTGTATTCGGTGTGATTAATGGTCTGCTTTCAGGAATAGAAACCATGTGCAATGGTGTTGTATCTGGCGTTAATAAATGCATAGAAGCACTGAATGGGCTGAGTTTTACGATACCAGAATGGGTACCGGTATTCGGTGGAAAATCATGGAGTATGAGTATCCCGACGCTGAGAGAGGTTAAGCTGCCTCGACTTGCAACCGGAACTGTTGTACCAAAGCAGGCAGGTGAATTTGCCGCGATTCTTGGGGATAACAATCGGGAGACGGAAGTTGTTTCACCATTATCAACAATTCGTCAGGCACTCAGGGAGGAACTTGATTCTTCAGAAAGAGATGTGAATGTATATATTGTTGCTGAAGGAGATGAAGCAGGATTTATGAGATATATTAAATATTCATATGATAAAGAATCACAGCGTGTAGGTACAGATTTTACAAAGGTGGAGCCAGCATGATAAAGATAGATGGAAAACAGTATGATGTACCAATAACGGAATTGGGACTGGATGTAGAATTTCAGTATAAGTTTGCAGAGAGAAATGAAAAATATGAATTGAATTATGAACTTGGCGCAGTGTTTTACAACCAGTCTATAACATTTGCCACTACGGATACAACGAATAAAGACTTTGTTGCACTGGTGCAACTTTTAAGCACGAAGAGCAGTATCGATGATGGTACCGGTCATGAAGTAGAAATAAGGACACCTATGGGAAAAATGGTATTTCTCATGTACCCGAATAAACTTTCAATGAAAATGAAGAATACAATTAATAAAGACACAAATGAAGAATATACGAAGTGGGGCGGGTTCACAGTGAAGTTTATAGCGATTAAACCAGCAGAAAGATGGTAAGTATGAAGAAAATGCAAAGAACAAGCTGTAGCGCGCATATGAAATTTATCGATGTAACAGCATTATCAGATGCAAGCGTGGCTACAGATGATAACCAGTCCATTGGAAATCTTGAATCTTTGGAAGTTGAGACAGATCAGGCGGATTATGGAACATTTGAATTAAACCAATTTGTGTTGGATGGAAATAAGAATGTTATGCCGGATTTACCGGGCGACATTGTATTTTGGAGTGTTGAACAGTCGGGAGAGGACTGTTTATTTCAGAAAAATCCTAGACTTACGATTACTTTTAGTGCACAGCATTCATCGGCCGGAATTACGTTGTATTTTGCGGATGAATATCCTGCGGAGTTGACAATTACCTGGTATACATTATCTGGAAGTAAGTTGGATCAAAAAACATTTTATCCCGATAATTTGGTATATGCATGTGTTCATCAAGTCGCAAATTATGGAAAAGTTGTAATTGAATTTGTCAGGACAAGGTTGCCAAAGAGATATATAAAACTACGATATATTTTATATGGACGCTACATCGAATGGACTGGCGATGTGATCAAGACTGCCAAGATACATGAGGAGATTAACGAGATCAGTACTACATTATCCATTAACACAGCAAGCATATCAATATTGGATGCTAAAAACGATTTTGATATCAGTAATGAAAATGGATCTTGGAGGTCTGTACAGAAAACACAGGAAGTAACCTTTATGGAGAACAAAGATGGTGTAGATATTCCGGTAGGAACTTTTTTCATTGATACATCGGATTTTAAAAATAATACAGCAAGTTTCAAATTGAACGACAGAATTGGTCTGATGGATAATTATACTTTTTATAACGGGAAAATGTACACGAATGTACTGGCAGGAAAATTATTAGAAGAAATATTTGCGTGTGCAGCAGTAACAAAATTCATAATCGATGAAGAGGTATACAATACAAAATTAAATGGTTATCTGGCTGTAAAGTCATGCAGAGCAGCCCTTCAGATGATATGTTTCGCGTGTGCAGCAGTTGCGGATGACAGCAGGAGTGATGTTGTTCGGGTTTTTAAACCAGATCGCTATGTCAGTTCAACAATTGATACAGAAAGAAAATTCAATAACAAATCAAATGTAAAATTGGACGAGTATGTATCAGGGGTTTCTATTGAATGTGGAAAATATGATTTAGAAACCGAGGAGTCAGACATTTTTAAGGATAATCTTTCAAAGGGAAAATCAAAAATAACATTTTCAGAACCATGTGATCCAGAATCATTGAAATTATCAAACGGAGCTTTTATAGAAAAGCATACAAATTATGTGGTTGTTCAAATGGAGACAGCCGGTGCATGCGTGATCACAGGAAAAAGATATAAAAAAACTACATTTTCATATACAAAAAATGTGGATCATATTGAAGCAGGCGAATCCGAAAATATCAAGAAAATAGGGACGATCACACTGTACAACATGGAATACTTAGATACTGTTGCTGAAAAGTTACTATCATATTATGCATTAAGAAAAATTCTCAGCATGAAATATATTTTGAATACAGAGAGCGTGAGTAATTGGGTAAATGTGGTAGACAAGAATAGTAATATTGCAACTACGCTGATTGAGCAGCAGGATATAGACCTGACAGGAGGATTTATTGCAACGGCATCTTGCAGAGGATATTCAGTAGTTGTTACGGAAAATTACTTTGCCGGAACTGAATTATATACGAGAGGAGATGTGATCATCTAATGGAAATGAGACCAATTATATATAGCGCAAAATTGTCCAGGCAGAAAGTCACAACAAAAACTAAAGTAACAATAATGGTTGTGGCAGATGATGTAGAGACGTATTACACAGAAACAAAATATACCAGATCCAGCAATCATGAACTTGTAGCTGGACAAGAGATAGGAGTGATTTAATGGCAATTGTAAAAGTAAGGGTACAGGTTGATGGAGTGTGGACGAATCTCACATTGAGCAATGGAAAATGGGTTGGAACGATCACAGCCCCTGCAACCACATCATACAATCTGGCCAACAAGTATTATCCGATTAAAATCGAGATTACCAATGATGCAGGAACTGTAGTGACGAAAGATGCTACAGATGCCACTCTGGGAGAAGCATTGAGATTGATTGTAAAAGAAACGATGAAGCCTGCAATCACACTGGTATCTCCATCAAAAGGCGCATATGTGACAAACAATAAGCAGCCAATCACCTTTAAAGTCGTGGATGAAGCCGGTGGATCAGGAGTTAAGCTGTCATCTGTAAAAATTAAAGTAGACAGCACTACATACACAACTTCAAGCACAGGGATGGTGAGTAAAGGGATTACAAATGGTTATCAGTTTACATTTACACCACAGACAGCTCTTAAGGATGGAAGCCATACCATCACGATCAATGCGTCAGATAATGACGGTAATGCAGCAACGGCGGTTTCTTCGACATTTACGATTGATACCGTGCCACCAACACTTACGATTTCATCACCTACGGCCGGACTTATCACAAATAAAGCAGCACTGAACGTGACAGGAAAGACTAATGATGCAACATCCAGTCCAATCACGCTGACAATGACTTTAAATGGTACAAGTCTTGGAACAGTGACCGTAGGATCAGACGGAAGTTTTACAAAGGCTGTGACACTTGCAGAGGGAACAAACAGCATTGTGGTGACTGCAAAGGACGGAGCCGGTCAGACGACAAGCATCACACTGAGTGTCAAGCTTGATACAACAGTTCCAGAATTAAAGGGAATCACACTTTCGCCAAATCCGGTAAGCACGAGTGCAAGTGTAGCTATCACGGTTGAGGTAAGCTGATGGCATCCGGAACGATCAGCTTTGAACTGTCGACAGACATCACTTACGTTGCCGGGACTGTAAATGGTGTTGAGACAGTTTTTATCCAGGATGAAGCATATCCGGTGAAGTGGCGTGCAGCGGTAGATGTGGCAGAGGACAGCTTATATCACATTTACCTCGAAATGTACGATGAGGCAGGAAATAAGAGCATCTACGAGAATACGATCGAGTATATTCTGCCGTGGTTTATTTATGACCGCACACAGGCGGATGTAGACCGGGTACAGGCACTTCGGGATATAGGCTGGGAGAATATGACTGGTGATGAAAAAACAGAGTGGATTAACGGCATGAAGGGAGCCTTTAATCTATCTGATGTCAAGCGGAATGAAAATAACTGCTATGTCATTGCACAATTGCTGAATATTTCTCTGGTCACTTGTAAAGATAATCTCCCTGCATATCCGGATAAAACATATTTTGACAGTCTTTTAAAGAATGTGACAGCACTGCGGAATGCCGGTTATCGGTATGTAGAGACACCGGAAGTTCCGCAACAGCCGATTAACACGTACCAGAAAATCAATGATATTGAGAAAATATTACATGACATTTATGAAGTTTATAATTCAAACTTTGTTCATTACGCAGGCGAGGAAATCTATGCCGGACAGAGCATTGGATTATTATTATAAGAAAGAGAGGATTTTATCATGGCATTTAATTTGAAAACATGGGTGAATCGTATTTCCGAGTACCCGAACAGAAGAAAATTAACACATGAGGACGGCAGCACGGAACTTGTGACCGTAGCGAGAGCAGAGGGTAAGATCTCAGCAGAGGGAAATGCATTTTCTGCGGAGGAGATGAATGATCTGGAGAACAGGATCAAGGGTGGATTTGATGAGGTTAACCAGAGTTTAACTAATGTTAATAATTCAAAAAAAACGTATATCAGATTAGTACTACCAAATATTGCTGCTGACGCAAAAGCTGTCTGCGATTATATAAATAAAAATTATTTGATGGGGCAAATAACTCCTATGTATTCGATTGAGTTTGATGTAGTTGCATCAAATGCAGACTGGTTTTCAGGAGTACTATCTACAGATTCAAATGTAGATAGTAACGCCCGTACTGTTTGGGGTATCGTACAGCGACGATCCATTTCAGCAGATAATAGCACAGTATATAAATACTTTGGAAGTGGAACAGGAGGTGCCGGTACAGTATCCCCTTTTAAATCATATGATCAAGGCTATGCGCAAGGCGTGACGGATGCGGATAACCGTGCTAATGCAAACAGCACTAATTACAAAACTGGGTATAATAATGGGTATAATGCCGGAAAATCTGATGGAGCATTAACAGGCGTGAGTGGTTGCTGCATTGCAGGATGGCGGTCAATTGATGCTTATAGTAATAATCAATGGGTAAGCGGCTGGACTGGTGTTAATCCTAATTATTTTACAGTAAACGGTTATGGCATAGTTCCGAAACGTAACTTTACAGCAACCGTCTACTGGCAGGGATATAATAAACGTGACATTGATTTTTACTCAAATGGCGTCATGGGACATAGAGATAATGGTACTAGCATGAATGGTGTCAAAATGAATTTTTATGCTGGCACGCAATGCGGCTTTAAAACTAATGATAGTGGCAGCGGATCGTTAGGAGCTGGTTTTATTGTTCTTAATTAATCCCCATTTTATAAGAAAAAGCTGATATTAACTAAATCTCCACCATTCATTAGAACCGTATTTAATATATGTTCTTACGCCAGTAGTGTCAACTTCATAACGTACATGTACCCACCCCATATTAAAAATCATATAACCAATAAGGCTATTATCAATTAAAAATCCAACGGAGTAATCATCTCTAGTATCAGTGCTAGACGATAACACATAAAATGTCATTTTATCAGTTAAACTCTGGTTCGGTAGACATTTTGGAAAAAGGCTATATCATTCTCGAAGATAGAGATATTGAGAGAAAATACAATATGTATGTCGCTTAAAAATTTAAAATTTTTACCAAAAGAGGGGGCAGGAAAAAATAAGTTAGTGCTATTGTGAATGCATAAGGAGGTAAAGACCATGGAAGAAAAAATTATTAAAATTATGTTACAGGAAGGAAAACCAGTGAGCTTTCACACAGTGGCACGCGACTTGCATGAACAGGAATTTATAGTTTGGGATTTGATTGATGAGATGCTGGATAAAGGATTAATCAAAAAGATACCGCCGATACCATTATCAGAGAGTTCTGAACCGTGTAGCAATTTTTATGTATTAACAAAAAAAGGAATATCTATGTTAAATCATGAAGAAAATAATAGCATAATCGAAATAAGAGTGTTATAATATTTCCAGAGCCTAGCGCCGAACACTTGACCTTTAAAGGGTTAGTTGTCCGGCGCTTTTTTTGCGCTTTAAAGTCGGCACAAAAAGGAAGGTTGGTGGAATTATAATCAAATTATAAAAAAGAAAGAGAGGATGGTCTATGAAAGTATTTGACAAAGTTAACATGATTTATGGTGCAATCGCAGCAATTGGGGTGGCAATTCTCGGAAAGTATTGGTTCCTGTTTGCAGGATTCCTGATTTTAAATGTCATTGATTACGCAACCGGATTTGTCAAAGCAAAATATTACGAAAAGAATGAATCAAGTGCGATTGGAGCAAAGGGCGTTTGGAAAAAAGTGTCCTACTGGATCGTTATTGGACTAGCATTCTTCATGTCACATTGCTTTGTCGAGATGGGAAAAATAATCGGCATAGATTTGTCATTCATGATGATGCTCGGATGGTTTACACTGGCGACTTACATGGTCAATGAAGTGAGAAGCATCCTGGAAAATTTGGTAAGAATGCATGTAAATGTTCCACAGTTTTTAATTGCTGGCTTGGATGTCACGCAGAAATTAATTGATTCAAAGACAAATATCAAGGAGGAGACAAAAAGTGAAGAAATTATTTATCAGTCAACCGATGAAGGACAAAACGGACGAGCAGATTCTTCAGGAACGTGAGAAAGCGATTGCAGCAGCAAAACAGAAAGTAGGAGATGATGTAGAAGTCATTGATTCTTTCTTTAAGGATGCACCACACGATGCGAAGCCATTGTGGTTCCTTGGAAAATCATTAGAGCTTTTAGCATCAGCAGATGTAGCTTATTTTGCACCAGAGTGGCACAAGTACCGCGGATGCAAAATCGAACATGAATGTGCAGTCCAGTACGGAATTGCAACAATTGAAAGTGAGGAATAGGATATGAGAATTGGATTAAACGCAGGACACACTTTGTCCGGTGCCGGATCTGGAACTTCCGGCGCAATCGTAGAGAGCATCGAAACGAGAAGAGTTTGTAACAGACTGACAGAAATGTTTAAATCAGCCGGTGTTGAAGTCATACCTTGCACAGTGGACAAGGCTGCATCACAGTCAGCATATCTCCAGAAAGCTGTAAATATGGCGAATCGCACCGATTTGGATTATTTTATTAGCATTCATTTCAATAATGATAAAGCTAGAAAAGGACACGGCGTGGAAGTGTACACTTATAAAGGTAGACAGTATCCTGATGCAGTAGAAGTCTGTGAGCACATCGCAGCTCTTGGATTCACGAACCGTGGAGTAAAAGAAGGTAGCGGATTATATGTAATTAAAAAGACCAAAGCAAAATCTATGCTGATCGAGGTCTGCTTTGTAAACGATCCAGATGCCACTACATATCAGCAGAAATTCGAGCAGATTTGTACAGCAATTGCCTATGCTCTGGCAGATTACGTACAGGCAGCACCAAAGCCAGTTGCACCGGTACAACTTCCGAAAGTGAAAAAATATGTCAGAGTGTTAATGGACGGTCTGGCAGTAAGAAAGTGTGCAAGTTGGGATGATTCAGCAGTAGATCATAAAGTACAGGCGAACGAAGTCTTTACCATTACCGAAGGACCTATTAAGGTCGGCAGTGGCAGAATGTACAAGCTTAAATCCGGATTGTATATCACGGCAGCAGAAAAATATGTAAGTGTATATGAAAAATAACGAAAAGGCCAGTGATTGATTTCACTGGTTTTTCGACATATTACATGAATTAAGATAATAAAACAAAGAAAAAAGATTGTGTATTTTATATATTGAAAACAGAACATGCGTTCTATATAATAAGTGTAAATAACAAAACAAATATATCATATTCCGACATTTTACGTCAGATTATATTGAATAATTAGATAGGTATAATATAATTAAGAAAAAATGTTGGGAGAGATATACAATGAATAAAAAGGCGTTTTTCTTTTCAATTGAATTGTTAGCAGCAGAAAATGGGACAGAATATGATTTTCATAGAATTCCCGATTTACTAATTGATATTATCGAGAATCATGGAGAGCGCAATGGGAATATTAGAACATTTGATTTGACACCAAATGATGAAGATTTACATACAATGCTGGATGTATTTTATTATGATACAGGATATTTATTTGCTAGAGCATCGAAACAAAGACCAACAGGATCTGTAATAGGAAGAGATTATAATACGAAAGTAGCAGAGGGGTTGCTTAATGGATATAGTGAGGATATCAAAGGCATAGAATTATATACATACTTGTATATTAATTATGAATCAAGTGTTTTGCAAATTATATCAGCGATGGGAGCTCCAAACGAAAATATTATAAAACAATTAATTTGTAAATACAGACCAGAATATGAGATTAAACTAATACCAGTTCCGAATATTAATGGAATTGAAAAGATATATGGAAAACAAAATTCTTCAATAAATTCTATTGAATTAGAACTTGTTAATCCAGAACCAGTTATTTTAGAACATATTTTGGGACAAGCTCCAAATGAGATTGCAGAAAGTGCGCTTGGTGAACATTTAAAAGTTTCTGTGGAGATTCGCTCTGAATTCTTGAGACATGGAATCACAGAAGATACAGAAAGCTCAGACCAAATAATAGATATGATTAGAGAAAGAATAAATAATTTGGGACGTGAACGATTAAGAAAGGCCAGTGTGAGAGGAAAAACGGAGTACACAAAAACAAGAGATTACAATTTTTATGATGAAAATTTTTATTTTATGGTTGATATTCCTGTATACAGAATGGAAAATGGGAGAAGAATATATTATGAAGAGGCTGAACTAACACAGATTAATCTTGAAAATATGAATTTTTCATATAATGAATCGCGTGATTATATTTTGCCTTTAATAAGGAGGACTACTCTAAGGTGAAAAAGATATTGCAAAAGCCTATTTCTAAAATTTTGGTAGCAGGTGTATTGTTTTATGTTTTTTATATGGTAAACAAAAACAAAGGCTTATTGTCTATTCCAATAAAGGAAGAAGATATGAAGAATTATCAATTCAATTTAATAACGATAGATACAGTTTTTGCAGGTTTTTCATTTACAGTGTTAGGCATGTTGATTTCTTTTGCATCAACGGAAATGATGCAACAATTAAAAGAAACACATATACTAACTAATCAGTGTAATAATATTGCCGATAGTATAATTATGTTTATAATTTCGTCAATAATTTCTTTATGGTTTATTTTCGCAATGTATAGTAATGCAATCTATTGGATATGCGATAATATAGAGATAAGTCAGTTACACATAAAAATAGTTGAAATATTATTTACGTTGGAAATAGGATATCTACTTTATGGTATTTTATTATTTGCAATTTCCGTGAAGGGAATGGTAATGCTTATGAGGAAAATATTTGAAAAAGATATAAGAAATGGTGAAAGTAAAGCTAAAAAATTTTTGATAGCAGCAGAAATGCAAAGAAAGAATATGAATAAATATAAAGAAAGTCATCACGAGAATAGTACTTTTAAATCTGAATGATGTAGAGTAATAAAGAGCCTCAGAACAGTAAATGTAAGAGGCTCTTTTATAGTTTTTTCATTTCCAACATCTATGCGCTAATTCTTCCGTTCCAATATCCGTAAGCACGCCACATACACGTCTGTCCGGCATGCTGTATCTCTGGGAGAGGTAACGCATGGATGCTCCCATTTCACCGTCTGGTCCGCCATACTGGGACATAATGATCTGTGCAATTTTGGCATTTGGTGTTGTGATATTGATCGGGTACTGCAGTCGTTTTTCATAATTCCACATTATTTACATCCTCCTTCCCATGGCCATGGTTCTGTTGCCCAATTCCAGTGACTGCATGGATCTGCAGTGTCGATGGTCAGCGGACCATATTGGTCAGAGTAGACCTGCAGAGCGTTGCGTCTGATATCCGAGTAATGATGGAATGCTTTGATCGCTTCCACATCATCCGGATGGGTGTCTAAAAAAAGAAGAAGGTCGTCAACAGCGAAGCTTACGGTATTAATGAGGTTAAAAAGCTGTTGGCGGTTCATCTGGTTCATTTGGTTCGTCATCTTCGAAAAGCCCTCCTTCCAAGGAATGGTTTATCTAATTCAGGGAAAATGGTTCCCACCATAAGCCCTTTTTCAATATCATATAACGGTCCAAACTGCTGCCATGGAACGTATGCCATTGCAACGACAAATTCCGGACTCATATCGCGGTTTGATTCGTTTGGACAGACAGGATTCATTCTGTTTTGTGCATTACAGTTTCTCATAGATTCTGTTGCCTTTCTTATTCTTTCTCAATACTTTATGTTCTAAAATTGAAAAGTGTGCATAATAGGACTGCAAAAAATTCCATTTTTGTAGGAAATGACAAAAATGAGAAAAATTATCAAAAACTTTGTAAGCTGCATTGACATAGGAAAATTTGAGCATTAAACTAAGGACAGTTAGGAGATATTAACTGAAAAAAATTATCAATAAACATACAGGAAAGTCCAGTGAGAGTTCCTGTTTATTACGGAGGATAAAATGACGTTAGACAATTTACCACTTGAAACAGAGGCAGTCATTACGACAGTTGGGGGAGAGGGAGCGCTTCGCTGCCGTTTTCTGGATATGGGCCTGATCCCAAAGACAAAAGTTGTTGTAAAAAAAATAGCTCCGATGGGAGATCCGATCGAGATAAGACTCCGCAATTATGAACTGACGATCCGTAAGGAAGATGCAAAAAAGATTGAGGTGTCTATGGAGGAAACAAAAGAATGATATTTGCATTAGCAGGCAATCAGAATTGCGGTAAGACGACTTTATTTAACCAGTTAACCGGATCTAACCAGCATGTGGGAAATTTTCCGGGAGTGACAGTAGATCAGAAAATAGGTGAGATCCGCTCGGTAAAGAATTGTTCCGTTGTGGATCTTCCGGGAATTTACTCAATCCGTCCATATACCAATGAGGAGATCGTGACAAGAGATTTTATCCTGAATGAGAAACCGGACGGTATTATCAATATTGTGGATGCTACCAATATTGAGAGAAATCTATATCTGACGCTGCAGCTTTTAGAGATGCATATTCCAATGGTTCTGGCTTTGAATATGATGGACGAGGTCAGAGGAAATGGTGGATCTATTGATTACAGGCAAATGTCGGAGGAACTTGGAATCCCGGTAATCCCGATCAGTGCAGCAAAGGATGAGGGAATCGAAGATCTGATCAAAGCCACTGTCGAGGTCGGTAAGAAAAAGATTCTTCCAAAGGTCATGGATTTCTGCGAGCAGGGACCTGTGCACCGTTGTATCCACGCAGTATCGCATCAGGTGGAGGACCATGCAGCTAATATCGGCATGTCTCCGCGGTTTGCAGCGACAAAGATCGTGGAGAACGACGAGGATATTATCAATAAGTTAGAGCTTTCCCAGAATGAGCTGGAAATGATGGAACACAGTATCGAAGAGATGGAAAAAGACTGTGGATTAGACCGGAATGCTGCTTTGGCAGATATGAGATACACCTTTATCGAAAAAGTATGTAATAAGACGGTCAAGAAATGTCATGAGAGTAAGGAACATATCAGAAGTATGAAGATTGACAGGGTTTTAACAGATAAATACCTTGCAATCCCGATGTTTTTACTGATCATGTTTGCAATTTTCTGGCTGACCTTTAACGTGATCGGATCATTTTTAAGTGATCTGTTAACAATGGGAATCGATGCGTTTACTGCAATGTGTGACAGGGCACTGACTGCTTACGGAATGAATCCGGTGGTACACAGCCTTCTGATCGATGGTGTGTTTGCAGGTGTGGGAAGTGTGTTGAGTTTCCTCCCGATTATCGTAGTATTGTTTTTCTTCCTGTCTATTCTGGAAGATTCCGGTTATATGGCGCGAGTTGCATTTGTCATGGATAAACCGTTAAGAAAAATTGGTTTGTCCGGCAGAAGTTTTGTGCCAATGCTGATCGGATTTGGATGTACTGTCCCGGCAGTTATGGCGACAAGAACATTGTCATCCGAGCGTGACAGAAATATGACGATCATGCTGACTCCGTTTATGAGCTGTTCCGCAAAGATACCAATTTATACCGTGTTTGCCGCAGCATTTTTCCCGGGAAAAGAAGCACTTGTAATGATCCTTCTCTATGCTGCCGGAATCATAGTTGGAATTATTTCGGCGCTTGTGCTGAACCATACGGCATTTCGTGGAAATCCGATCCCGTTTGTGATGGAACTTCCGAATTACCGTTTTCCTTCCGCAAAGAGTGTATTCCAGTTGATGTGGGATAAGGCAAAAGATTTTATCCAGAGAGCGTTTACCGTTATTTTTGTGGCAACGATCATTATCTGGTTCTTACAGACCTTTGACACCAGATTGAACGTTGTGGCAGACAGCAGCAACAGTCTGCTTGCATTGGTAGGAAGATGGATCGCACCTGTTTTTGCACCGCTTGGGTTCTCTGACTGGAGAGTTTCTACCGCACTCATCACCGGATTTACTGCAAAAGAAGCGGTAGTCAGCACATTGAGTGTCCTCACAGGAACTGCAACATCGAACCTGAGTGCCGTATTAAGCGATATGTTTTCCGGTGTGTCTGTTGTGAGCTTTTTGGTATTTACCTTATTGTATACACCTTGCGTGGCGGCAATTGCAGCGGTAAAACGTGAGATGGGAAGTGGGTTAAAGGCAGCTTTGGTAGTCGTTTTACAATGTCTGGTTGCATGGGTAGTCGCATTGCTTGTTTATCAGGTCGGAGGATTATTATTGTAATGAAAATTGGAGATTATATCGTCCTTGGTGTGATCTTACTCTGGCTGGTGCTCGCTTTTTGCTGGATGCACAGACAGAAGAAGAGAGGCAGCTGCATTGGATGCAGTGGCTGTGCAGGGAAAAACTGCAAAAAATGTGAAAAAAATGACGGCGATGGAATGTAAACCGTGCCTTGTCAGAATGAAAAATATATTATATAATAGCCTGTAGCGACTAAAAATAGCTGCAGGCTATTTTTTACAGGACAATAGAGCGGATGAAAACAAGTCAGTCTATTGGATAGAAAACGTAAGGTTTTATCAAAAAACCAGAAAGAGGAGATTTATGAGTAAAGTTAGAACAAGATTTGCACCAAGCCCAACAGGTAGAATGCATGTTGGAAATTTACGTTCTGCATTATATGAGTTTTTAATTGCAAAGCATGAGGGCGGAGACTTTATGCTTCGTATTGAGGATACCGATCAGGAACGTTTCGTAGAGGGCGCGGTAGATATCATTTATCGTACATTGGCTGAGACAGGCTTAGTCCATGATGAAGGTCCGGATAAGGATGGCGGTTATGGACCATACGTCCAGAGTGAGCGTATGAAAACCGGAATCTACATGAAATACGCAAAAGAATTAGTAGAAAAGGGTGAGGCTTATTACTGTTTCTGTGATAAAGAACGCCTTTCTACTTTAAAGACAGAGGTTGTAGAGGGAAAAGAGATCATGATCTATGACAAACACTGCCTTTCTTTAACCAAGGAGGAAGTGGAGGCAAACCTTGCTGCCGGCAAACCATTTGTGATCCGTCAGAATATCCCAAATGAAGGAACTACGACTTTTCATGACGAATTATACGGAGACATTACAGTGGAGAACGCAGAGCTTGACGATATGATCCTGATCAAATCAGACGGATATCCAACTTACAACTTTGCCAACGTTGTTGATGATCATACTATGAATATTACGCATGTAGTAAGAGGAAATGAGTACCTTTCTTCCTCTCCAAAATATCAGAGATTATACGATGCATTTGGCTGGAAATCACCTGTTTATATCCATCTGCCACTGATCACAGACGAGAACCACAAGAAGCTGTCTAAGAGAAGCGGACATTCCTCTTTTGAAGATCTGATCGAGCAGGGATTCCTGACAGAAGCAGTTGTCAATTATATTGCACTTTTAGGATGGAGCCCGGAAGATAACCGCGAGATCTTTACCTTAGATGAACTGATCAAAGAATTCGATTACCACAGAATCAGCAAATCACCGGCAGTATTTGACTACACCAAGTTAAAATGGATGAATGGTGAATACATTAAGGCAATGGATTTTGACAAGTTCTATGAGAGAGCACTTCCATATATCAAGGCAGTTATTACGAAAGACCTTGACTTTAAAAAGATCGCAGCTATGGTAAAAACAAGAATCGAAGTGTTCCCGGATATTGCAGAACATATTGATTTCTTCGAAAAATTACCAGAGTACGATGTTGCAATGTATACACACAAGAAGATGAAGACAAATGCAGAGACATCTTTAGAAGTTTTAACGGAAGTTCTGCCAAGATTAGAGGCGCAGGAGGACTATAGCAACGACGCACTTTATGCAATGCTCTGTGAGTATGTTGCAGAAAAGGGTGTCAAGAACGGATACGTTATGTGGCCAATCCGTACCGCTGTCTCCGGAAAACAGATGACACCGGGCGGTGCAACCGAATTAATGGAGATTCTTGGAAAAGAAGAATCCATTGCACGTATCAAAAAAGGTATTGAATTACTCAGCAAATAAAAGGGTATTTATGGAAAAAAGATACAATGATTCCCAGGTGAAGGCAATCGGACATTTTAACGGTCCGTGCCTTACCCTGGCAGGTCCAGGCTCCGGAAAGACAGCGGTCATTACGGAGCGGACAAAAAACCTGATCACAAAATATCATGTGAATCCGTCCAATATTTTAGTGATTACTTTTACAAAAGCGGCAGCATTGGAAATGAAGACCCGTTTCTTAAGTCTGATGGGAAACGGTTCGTATCCGGTCACATTTGGAACATTCCACGCCGTCTATTTTAGCATTTTAAAGCATGCATACAATTACAATGCAAATAATATCGTCCGGGAAGAACAAAAGTATGCGCTTATGCGTGAACTTGTCCAAAAACACCGTCTTGAGTATGAGGATGAAACGGAATTTGTATCATCCATTCTTGGAGAGATCAGTATGGTAAAAAATACAGGAGTCTCCATCGAACATTACTATTCCACGAACTGTGCTGAAAATATATTTCGAAGAATTTATGGAGAATATCATGAATATCTGCATCAGCATAAACTGATCGATTTCGATGATATGCTCGTTTATACTTATGAGCTTTTCAGGGAGCGAAAAGATATTTTATCGGCATGGCAGAGAAAGTTTCAGTACATCCTTATTGATGAGTTTCAGGACATTAACAAGATACAGTTTGATATTGTTAAAATGCTTGCAGCACCGGAAAATAATCTGTTTGTCGTGGGAGATGATGACCAGTCCATCTATCGTTTCCGTGGGGCAAGACCGGAGCTTATGCTGCATTTTAAAGACGATTATCCGGAGGCAGAGCAGATTTTACTGGATACCAATTACCGTTCACAAAAAGAGATTGTGGAGGCATCACTCCGTCTGATCGGATGTAATAAGGAACGTTTCCAAAAGAAGATTCAGGCGAACCAGGAGGCAGGAGAACCGGTTGAGTATGCAGTGTTTAAAAGCCAGAGGGAAGAGATCGCCAAAATTATCTGGGATATACAGGCGCATATGGACAGAGGCGGCAGATACGAAGATTTTGCCATTCTTTTCCGGACGAATACGCAGCCGCAGATGCTGATGGAAAAGCTGCTGGAATACAACATTCCATTCCGTATGAAGGATAATGTTCCAAATCTTTATGAACACTGGATTGCGAAGGATATCATTGCATACATGAAAATTGCGATGGGAAGCCGTTACCGGAAAGATTTCTTAAAAATCATGAACCGCCCGAAACGCTATATCAGCAGGGACTCTCTGGACGAAGAAACGGTAGCGTTTGATGTCTGGGAGTGGTTTTACGAGGATAAACCGTGGGTGGCAGAGCGCATCCAGCGGCTGGAGTACGATATTAAAATGCTCTCAACCATGAGCCCTTATGCGGCGATCAATTATATCCGCCGTGGGATTGGCTATGATGAATTCTGTGTGGAGTATGCAGATTACCGCAGAATGAATGTGGAGGATCTCTATGAGGTACTTGAGGAGTTACAGAACAGTGCGAAGGGATTCGACACTTATAATGACTGGTTTGAGCATATCGAAAACTATACGGCGGAACTGGAAAAGATTTATAGACAGCAGAATCAGAACCCGGAGAGCGTTGCACTTGCCACACTACACAGTTCAAAAGGCTTAGAATATGACAATGTCTACATTATCGATGTGAATGAAGGAATTATGCCTTATAAAAAGGCTGTGCTTGACAATGAAGTGGAGGAGGAGCGGCGGATGTTCTATGTGGGAATGACGCGCGCAAAAAAGAAGCTGCATCTCTATTCCATTGAACAGTTGAATCACAAAAATACAGACATTTCCAGATTCATAAGAGAATCACAGAAAAAATAAAATTATACAAAAAAAGAACTGATGTGCATTTTCAAAGCGCATCAGTTCTTTTTCCTTAATCA
>ULXO01037590.1_pt1 | contig 195360 bp, 227 predicted proteins | sample 1961391 | NCBI WGS metagenome assembly ULXO01 (sample SAMEA4835841, study PRJEB28245) | human gut metagenome | biome: gut microbiome; material: fecal sample | place: Denmark | collected 2008 | reverse complement strand
GTGGTTGAACTCGCAGACCTGTCAAATCAGAGAGTATCTGCACTTGTAAGACAGCTCAAAGAAGAGGACTTAGTTCTCAGAGAAGAAGAAAAGAGAAAGGCTTACTTCTCTAAAAAAGTTACAGAGGAGGTTGAGGCGTAAGCCTCAACTAACTCCCCGATTCGGGGCAAAAAAAAATTTTAAAAAGTTATTGACAAATTTCCAAAAGTGATGTATAATAAATGTATCAAATGAAAGAGAGGAAAGCCTATGAATAAAGAAGAAATGATTACGAAACACATGAACACTCTTGGAATCACAAGAGAAGAAGCAATTCAGTTAATCGCTGATGATGAAGAAATCGACCACATGACACGAACCAGTGACATTGATGGAGACTTGACAGCGGAACAACGCAAGAGTGCAAAGAAAGCACGACAGGCAGACAGAAAGCCAACAGTGTATAAATTCGATACGACAAAGCGTAAAAGAGCGGAAAACACTGGCAAAAGATTTCTGATTGATGAAATCAAAAAATGTCTGGAAAATGCGGGAGCTGATAACTTAGAGGTGACTAATCCAGAGCGTGAGATTGTTTTCATGTCAGAGGGAACAAAGTACAAAATCGTTTTATCAGCACCACGAAAATAATTTAAAAACAGGGCTTGACAAAAGCCAAGCCCTGTGATATAATAAGTACATAAGATAAAGAAAGGGATTGATAAAAATGAAAACAATTATGATTATGGATGTAACTGCAAAAAGAGCTGACCTTGAGAAAAAAGCTATTGAAGAGAAAATCTTAAAAGAAATTGAAAAAAGATATTCAAGAAAGATTTGAAAAAGAGTTGGCTCGTGTAGCAACAGCAATTGAAAATTGTAGTATAAATTGGTTTCATGTAATATTTTTTATGGAAAACAGCTATAACATAAGAGAGCAAGTGATTGTGAGAGAAGCCGTTAATAGATTAAGTATTTTTCTTAAAAAGCTTGGCTATGAAATATGTACAAATTATGAATACACGCAGGGTTGGAAAACAAAAACTGGAAAATTTGGTTATTTAACTTTTAAAATTCCAGAATAAAAAGTCAAGTAGAAAATAAGAGCTGAAAAGCTCTTATTTTTGTGCATAATTACTACTTGACAAATCTGGCGGCCCGGCGATGGTCGCGCCGGGCAGAATTTCGCAATTATACCATACCCCAGCATTTTTGTCAAGGAAAATTGGGCGAAAAACTACACAAAGATTTTCCCATAATCTTGTGCAATATTCCCTCTTGATTTTTTGGAAAAAATTTGTTATAATTTATTTACAAGGTAAGGAAAGACATCAAGTCTACAAAATAAAAAATTTTTAAAAAATTAAAAAAAAGGCTTGACAAACTACTTCCCCTGTGATATAATTAAGATGTCAAGAGGAGATGAAGAAACAAACCTCTCCACGACGCATAATCGTGTGAAGTGAAATTTGATACTCTCCACAAAAAATAACTTAAAAAACCTCTTGACAACTTGATTAAAACCTGCTATAATGATTATACAAGGTAAGGAAAGAAGCAAGGAACTTAAAAAAGAAAATAAAAAAAATAAAAAAAAGCCTTGACAAACTTCTGAATCTGTGATATAATAAATACAACAAATAAATAAAACATTCAAACAAGAAAGGAATTGATACTATGACAAACAAAATGACATACGCAAAGGCACTCGAAATCGCTATGAACGCTGTAAAAGAGAACAAGGAAGTCTATGACAAACTTGATGCTCTGAAAGCATCTATCGCAAAAAAGAACTCTGCTGAGAGAAAGCCAACAGTAACTCAGAAAGCAAACGAGGGTTACAAGACTGCAATCCTTGAATTTATGGAAGTCGGCAAGAAATATACAATCACTGACTTGATGAAAGAAGTCGTGGAACTCGCAGACCTGTCAAATCAGAGAGTATCTGCTCTTGTAAGACAGCTTAAAGAAGAGGGTCTTGTGGAAAGAACAGAAGAGAAGAGAAAAGCGTACTTCTCTAAGAAAGTTGTGGTAGATGAAGAAATTGAAGAGTGATGAAAAGAGGGGCTTTGCCCCTCACCACTCTGGGCTTGTAGTGTTGGAAGCCGTCACCGCAGAGAACCTGCAAGGGTCGGGGTTCGATTCCCCGCAAGTCCATCATTCACTTAAATTTTGATTTCCTCCTTTTCTGCCGGTTCGGACGCCATGCCGAACCGGCGGGCGAAAGCCCACCCAATAGAACGGGTCGAAAAAAATTTTAAAAAACCTATTGACAAATATCCAGAAGTAGTGTATAATTAAATCAAAGTTAAGGAAGAGAGGTTGATAACAATGACAGTTGAAAAAAGTACAGATAGAAATTATCCTTTTACAATTAAAGGTGACTGGGGCGATAAAGTATATTGCACTATTGATGATTTGAAAGATATTAAAAATCAAATCAATAAAATTTTAAGAGAGGAAAAAGAAAAAAAGGCTTGACAAAACTCCAGTAGTGAGTTATAATAGTATCAGAAAGAGAGGTAAGGAAAATGGCAAATACAGTACAGGATGCATACAGAATCGTTTTTAATGACATGATGAATAGTGGTTGCGGTCTGTTGGTCGGCAAGTATAACGCAAAGAATAGCAATGAAAAATATATGTTTGGCGTTGACACTGTAATGGAATGGATTGCATACAAAGTAAGTGAAGCACAGGGTGATGACTTTTCAGAATTGTTTACAAAAAATATGGTTGAAAGCCAGAAGAAAGCAAGAGGTGATAAATAATGAACATGTTAATTTTATTTAGCTTTTTAACAATCATCAACGTGGTATTTTCCACAATCAAATCTATTGTAACAATTAAATCGGGGAAAACAGTTGCCGCTTTAATTTCTGCGGGCTACTATGGTTATTATAACATTGTATTAATTTATACGGTTGCAGATTTTCCGCTGTGGCAGAAAGTTGTTGTAACTTTCCTTGCTAACTTAATCGGTGTGTGGATTGTAAAGTGGGGCGAGGAAAAAGCAAGAAAAGACAAACTGTGGAAAGTAGAAGCAACTATCGACAATGGATTTGAATGGGAACAGTTAATTTCAGATTTAAAGGCTTGTGGTATTCCTTGCAATTACATCGACATTGACAAATACATTTTAATTAACTGCTATTGTGCTACACAGCAAGAGAGTGCCGTAGTTAAAAAGTCTCTTGACAGATACAATGCAAAATATTTTGTAACTGAAAGCAAAACTTTATAAAAAAGTCTTGACAACTGGAAAGAAATGCTGTATAATAAATACATAAATAAGAGATAGAGAGGTAAAAGAAATGAGAGTTTATTTAGCAAGTCCTTGGTTCAAAGAAAGAGAAATGACAGTTTATCAGCAGATTATTAAAAAGATGCGGTCACAGGGAATTGATGTGTATGCGCCAATAGAACATGAAATTGAAAATGCGTGGGAGATGCCTAACAAAGAGTGGGGACACAAAGTGTTCATGGAAGACATTGACGCAATCGACAAATGCGATGAAGTGTGGGTTCTGAATTTCGGAATGTATTCAGACAGTGGTACAGCCTGGGAGTGCGGTTACGCTTATGCAAAGGGTAAAACAGTGCGGATGCTGTTAAACACTTACACAGAAACAGAATTTTCCTTGATGATGGTCAATGGCTGTGATGAAGTTGATTCGATGGTGAATTATTTAACAAACAGCGACTTCAAATTAGAGATTGATGTCAAGTAGAAAATAAGAGCCTTTTGGCTCTTATTTTTGTATAATTTTCCAGTTGACAATTTGGGCGGCCCGCGCACAGTCGGCGCGGGCAGAATTTCGATTATAACATACTCCCCATCATTTGTCAAGAGAAAATATTGTACAAAAATAAGCTGGCAAAAATCCCGAAATTAGTGTAATATTTTTTAAAATAATGCTTGCAATCTGCGGTGAGGTGTGGTATTATAATAGTGTCAAGAGGAAAGGAAATAAAAAATCCTCAAAGAAAAAAAATAAAAAACCTCTTGACAAATGCTTCTAAGCATGATATAATAAATACAAGATAAAGGAAGAGAGGTAAACAAAAATGACTTAGAAAAAAATAAAAAAAAGCTTGACAACTGAATAGAGATGTGTTATAATAAAGACACAAAGAAAACAAAAACAAATTTTAAATTAAAAGGAGAATGATACTATGATGAACAAAATGACTTATGTAAAGGCTCTTGAAATCGCTATGAAATCTGTTGAGGACAACAAAGAGGTTTATGAAAAGCTGGAAGCTCTTAAAGAGTCTATCTCTAAAAAGAATTCTGCTGAAAGAAAGCCTACTGCTACACAGAAAGCAAATGAGGAATACAAGAAAGCTATTCTCTCATTCATGGAAGTTGGCAAAAAATACACAATCTCTGAACTGATGAAAGAGGTTGTAGAACTGGCTGACCTCTCAAATCAGCGTGTTTCCGCACTGGTTAGACAGCTGAAAGATTCTGGTCTTGTTGAAAGAACAGAGGAAAAGAGAAAAGCATACTTTTCTAAAAAGATTGTAACTGAAAACGAGGGGGAATAATCCCCCTATTTAAAAAAAAGTTCTTGACAATCCAGTAGTCATGTGCTATAATAGATTTATCAAATGAAAGAGGTGTTGTAAATGAAAAAGACAGAAATCAATTATCCTACACAGGAATGGCTTGACAACTGGGTTGACAAGTACATTGACAAAAATCCTAACGAAAAAATCACAGATTTTAAAGCATTAGAGGAGAAAGCCACAGAAGAGTGGTGGGACAATGAAATTGACCACAACCGCCCCACACCTTTTGACTTGACACCTGAACAGCAGAAAGTCGCAAAAGAAGCCACAAAAACAGGCACTCGAAAAACTCCCACAAACTACAAATTTGACAAAAAGAAGCGTCCAAAAGATGCAGAAAAAGTAGAATTTCTCGAAAAAGTTTGCGGTTTTTGTTCAGAAATTGCAGAAAATTGTGAAATTGTAAACGCTGGACAGGAAATTTCCTTTAAAATTGGTGAAAATGAATACAGTTTAAAGCTTGTAAAGCATAGAAAAGCCACAAAATAGTGGCTTTTCACCCCAAAACGGGGCAAAAAATTGAAAAAAGTTTAAAAAAGTTGTTGACAAACAAGAAAACATCTGCTATAATAAGTACATAAGTTAAGAGAGAAAAGAAAAGAGAGGTAAATAAAAATGAATTACATCGTACTTGACACTGAAACTACAAACGGCTTTGATGACCCTTTTTGCTATGATGTGGGCTATGCTGTATTAAATGAAGATTTTGAGGTCATCGAAACAAGGTCTTTTGTTGTGGCTGATGTTTTTCTGGACAAAGAAATGATGGCAAACGCTTACTTTGCTGACAAAATTCCGCAATACTGGGAAGATATTAAAAATGGCGTTAGAGAGCTGAAAACATTCAGAAACATTAGAAAACAGTTACATGATGATTGTAAAAACTTTGAAGTTGGTGCAATTATCGCACACAACGCACGTTTTGATTATAGAAGTTGTCAGAGAACGCAAAGATGGCTGACTAAATCAAAATATAGATACTTCTTTCCTTTTGGCTGTGAAATCTGGGATTCTTTAAAAATGGCAAGACAGACTTTCGCAAAAGATGAAGATTACAAAAACTTTTGTATTGAAAATGGTTTTGTAATGAGTGGCAACCGCCCACGCTTGACAGCTGAAATCCTTTATAGATACTTGACAAACAACGTGGACTTTATAGAAAGCCACACAGGTTTAGAAGATGTAATGATCGAAAAAGAAATTTTTAAAGCGTGTCTTGCTATGAACTCTGACATTGATTGTAAAACGTGGAATAATTAAAAGCCACGTTTTACAAAAAAGTTATTGACAAAATAAAAAAGCTATGGTATAATTTATTTATAAAATAAAAGAGAGGTATTAAAAATGATTAATGATATTTTAAATGAAATGATTAAAAGGGGCTTTATTGATGAATACGGTGATATTAATGATTGCAATGATAATGAAGATGATTTTGACACTGTATTCGGTCAGATTGCGGAAAGCATGGGTTTTGAGTATGCAATAGATTCAGACCACGTGTTCGATTCTCCTGGCTGTGACATTTATTGCAAAGCTATTGCAGTAGCAAATGAGGATTGTCTCGACAATACGTTACTCACATTCACACGTTGTTAAGGGGGCGAACAAATGGTCTATAGAGGTTCATTAGAAAGTCATGTGCGGGCGGGTCGGCTCAGCGAGAAAGACGCAAGAAATATTGCAAAGTTGTTACAAATTGATTTCGATTTAAATAAAAAAATTCCTTGGTGGAAAAAAATATTTCACAAAAATTAAGAGGGTAGAAGCCCTCTTTTTTGTTTATAATTACCACTTGACAAAACCCCATAAGTGTGCTATAATCAATTTAGACCCGCCCTTGGGCGGCCGGCGCAGCCGGAATTCGCATTATACCACATCTTTCAAAAAAAGTCAAATAAAATCGCATCGTCAAATTGCACAATCTTTTTTCCCGAAATCGCACTCTTTTTGTGCAACCTACACAACTCTGACTGCCCTCAAGGCCGCGCTACCTGATACAGCCCTCATATGCGACCCTTTTTGTTTGGCAGCCCGGGCCCGGGCGCATATGCCCGCCGCACCGGCAGAGAGTCGGCCCTCCAAAAATTTTTTTACCCATTGGGCGACCGGCGCGCCGCGTTAATTTTCCCATATGGCCGCGATATTGCTACAAACTTGGACTGCTGCCAACAAAAATTTTTCTTCTCTCTCCTTTGAAAAATCTAATCCAATAGCAAAGATAGAACGAGTCCAGTAGAGCAAAGTTTACCTCTCTTAAAAGTTTGTCCGTTTCAAATTCTGCGAGGCAAATTGATTTATGTTTTAAATTTTGATATAATAATATTAAATCCAAAAGGAAAGAATAGAGAAGCGGCCCGGCCGCATCAAAGTATCCTGCTGCCCAGTTTAATCTTATCATATGGCTTAGGATATGCGAACAGCAGCAGGCCCGCAATATTCTTCCAATTGATTTTTTATAAAAATTATTATATAATATATACATAAGATAAAGAAAGATAAACATTTCATTTAAAAAGGAGAAAAGAGATTATGGTTAGAGTAGAAGATTTAATGGCGGCAATTCAGAATGGACAGAGCGCAGATGACCTGGCAGCAGAGTACGCAAAGGCACTGAATGAGGCTAATGCCCGGGTTAAGGCAGACGTTGAAGCAAAGGCTCGTGCGGCAAGCGTTAAGGTTGCAGATGCAAAGGCAGTAGTAGTGCCGCTTGTAAAATATATTCAGACATACATTCCGGAGATGGACCTTGGTGAGGTAACAGATGCAGACCTGAATGAGGCAGCAGAGTTCCTTGTAGCAGTTATTGATGAGGTAAAAGTTCAGCTGGCTCCGCAGCTTAAACTTCTGAAGATGCTTGGCGGTCTTGACCTTGATGGTGAGGTACCGAAAGCAAAACTGAATATTACACGTAAACCGCAGACTATTGGCGGTAAGAAAGACCCGATTGCCGATTTCCTTAAAGAGATGGGTCTGTAATAAAAATTGCCACGAAAAGGCTTCCATGAACAAGTTTTCATGGGAGCTTTTTTTATTGGGTTAGATTGAGTTAGAAGTGAGATAGACTCATATAAAACGGTAAGGGAGGGGGAGAAAAAATGAGAAGTGGTTCCAAGCGTGCCGGGGGGCAGATACCTTCCATCATTTTCTATAATCTTCCATCATTTTCTATAATCATTTCTTAAATCTCTTATAATTCCTCACTACTAACCTCTTCCCCTTTCCTACTAAAAAAGCCAAGACCGCAACAGTCTTGGCTCATATTTTGGGGGTCAAAGCGTTAGCTTTGACCCAACCAATCTCTATTCAACTGACTTTGAATATAATCATCAATCCCCGCAGATAAAGTAGTTAAATCTTCAATCTCTTCTACTTTGACTGTAAACTCAGTCGATTTTGACTTCTTCTCTTTTTTAATCCTTGCCTGAGAAGAGTCCTCTTCTCCCTTAGTTTCTACTTCTACTGCTGTCTTTCCAAAGGGATAAACTGGTCTTGAATCAGGTCTATTCTCTTTAACATCACTACCTGCTGCATCAACTGTTCCTAACTGTCTCCAAACACTTCCATCCCAGAAAATTAAATTCAAATTTTCAGACGTTCCTGGATGCCCTAAAGCATAAATGAAATTTCTATTTGCCCTTTTCGGCTCAAATTTAACTTCTTCAATAGTATAAACTGGAGTACCTTTATAGTTCCCTACTTTACCAGAGTCATAATTTAGATTCATTATACACCTCGTTAAACCAATTATCAGTTTTTCTTACTTCATTACCAATTAAACTAATCTGTATTAATCTACTTTCCTCTTCATCAATCTTCTTATCTAATACTACATGATTAATCTTCCTTCCTCTTACAATATGTTCTGTAACCTTATCAGTAAGATAAAATCTAATTTCAATTTCTTTTCCTGCTGATAAATAATAATAACTGGTTCCATGCTTTTGAATATTATGAAAGCTTTTTTTAAAGTTTTCAATCCATTTTTCAAAATCATTTGTTACAATCAATATAGAGATATTCATAATCTTCTTCTCTCCCTTATCTTAAATATATTATATTATAATTTTTAAAATAAATCAAAAACGGAATTTTCTTATGACTCCTTCTCGATTTAATCTCGGTTTTAAATAAATATTCCATACAAGACAAATCCCTATCTGAAATATTATCAAACTCACAATCAAAAGATATTAATGGAATACAATTAATTTTATTATTTACATTTTTATCATTTCTTCATATAATTTTCCTCCTTGATATTTCATATTACTCTTATGTTCAGAAAATCTTTGATAAAAATTTCTACTTGTCTTTCCTATATATACTAACTTCTTATTAAAATAAATACCATAATGATTTTTCATTTTATCTCCCCACTTGCAGTTCCCGAGCGCCATTTAACAAAAATTGCAGAATTGCAATTTTTGTTAAAAAGATTGCAGCAAAATATTGCAATTGCATTGCAATTGCAAAATTGTAAAGATATAAGATAGCTTTGTACAAATGCAATGCACTGCAATACTTTGCAACAATGTTGTAATTGCAATTGCAACAATTCCTTATAATTTCTGCAATTTTTATATATTTAAAAAGAAAATGCTTCTACTTCTTCTATTTTTTCTTTTTCATCTATAGTAATATTACTATCTTTTCGTCTTCGCCAGCCTTCAGAATGGTCTATAGCACTTTTGCTACAACCTAATAATTCAGCAATCGCCGCAGAGCTTTTACCTTCCCTCGCCAAACATAAAATTTCGTCGTCGTCGACTTTTCTCTTTCTTCCGGCGCTTTTTCCGGCATTAACTTTCTGCTCGTATTTATTTTTACTAAAATTTATGCGGCCCTTGACCATATTAACAAACGCTTGAGTCACTACGTCTTCTGGATGCTGAGATTCAAACCCAGCGCCATATCGAACGATTTCAGCAATAATTCTATCTTGTTGTTCCAATGGTAAATCTTTAATAGACTCTAACCATTCACTGTGAATAACAAAAGTTACATCTTCAGCCATTTAATCGTCCTCCTCTCCAGAAGTCAAAATATTATCAAACGCCTCCAATAATTGCGGCGTAGCCTCATAAACCCAGCAATTAAACCGCATATTCTGTGGGTTCTTCATCTCTGTAAGATACTTAAACCCCATCTCTTGTAACTTAAGATGTATTCTCAAAGAGTAAATAATCTTAAAATTTTGTTTTGACATTTTAAATCCCCTCTCAATTATTCTTCGTCTTTTGCTTCTTGGCTATCTAAAAACATCTTTACAGAACGACGAATAATCTGAGAAATAGTCAAGTCATTCTCTTCTGCAAATTTTGTTAATTTATTCTTTTCATCGATACTAACTCGAAAAGAAACTTTAGTCATATCGTCTCTTCTTGCCATGATAAAACCTCCTTTCCAAGAGATAATACAATTCCTTTTTATAATTTTGTCATATCTTGTCCTACAACTCATTTGTAGCTAATTGATTTTTTATTAAAATTTTGTTATTATATATACATAAGATAAAGAAAGGAAATGATAAAAAATATGCAAGGTGTATTTTACTGGGGAATGAAGATTTCCCGCAAAGAAGTCGACCTCTTATGGAATGAATTATCTTTAAATGATTATTCCTATCTTCGTGAACATTATATGTTTGAAATTCTTGGTCATGATGGTTACATTTTTGGTGAAATCATCGAATCTATCTATCCAGGAGAAGAACCAGTTGAAGGTCCGCTTGACATCTTCAAAGCCGACAGAGCTGACAAATCTCGTATCATGTCCGCATACGACACAATAGCAAAACCCATCTTAAAAAGAGATTTTTATGGTCGTTATGGACTCACAATGCAGGAGAGAATTTAAATGAATAACACAATTACACTTTATCGTGATGGTATTCGAGAAAAATTTGTCTTTCCAGTAGACAAAATCGCATATGTTAAATTTAATGACTATGCACGGCAAATTACTGTTGCTCCTATTGGAGCTGAAGCAATCTTTTTTAACATTTCATCTTCTTACGGTAGAAGAGATGAATATAATGAAACTAAAGACAATATTCTCAAAGCATTAAACCGAGAGGAGTGACGCTATGTATCCATTTATTTTCTGGGGAACTCGAGTTAGAGAGGATAACTACGAATTTGAAAAATTTTCTGGTTGCACTTTTGCGGACACGTATGCTGAAGCTATGACTGCAATCGAAGCTTATTACGGAGATGAATTAGCCGATATTCATCTCGAAGCTCTTGAAGAAGATAACGTTATTGAATTTTCCAATCCAAAGGAGGGAAAGAAAATTGTCAAACGAGAAAACAACTAAAACATGCGGGCAGTGCATTCATTTGATGCATTCAGACCAGGGTCATCACTACTGTAGACTGACCTCAATTATCTGCGACCCTGAGAATGATTTCTGCTCAAAAGGATACTTTAACAGCACTGACGATGTGCCAATTTGTGCGGTTTGCGGCGAGCCGATTATCCCTTCGATTTCACGAGCTATCGTAGAGGTTGTAGAGGGACAGGTCCGCACTTTTTGTAAAACTTGTTACGAACATCATCTTAATACTTGCAAGATTTGTAAAACATCTTGCCAATGTGATTTTGAAACAAATCCAATTAAAATTGAAAAAATGGTTCAGAAACAAGTTCAGCGTGGTCCAGTAGTTCAGGTATTTCCAGTTAAAAATCCTGAACGTATTAAAGAAACTTGTATGAAAGGTTGCGGCTGTTGGAACGATGAGCAGCAAATGTGCAATCGTGAAGTAAATGTATGCGGAAAATATGAGGAACATGTTTACACTCCCTAACGTGTCAGACTAATTCTTATATAATAATATTATAGCATTTTTTTAGAAAGGAGTCAACTTTATGATATGGTTTATACTCGCTATTATTTTCGGAATACTCGTGATTTATGTTATTCATGATGAAGGAATAGGTTGGTTTACTTCAATAGCTGGAGGTCTCTTCTGTGGAGCTGTAGGATGGTTTTTATGCTTTGTATTAGCCGGTGCTATAGCCAGCGGAATAGGTAACGCAACAAATTCAATAAAATATATTGCAGACCCAAAAGAATCTCACGACATTGTTGCATTACAAGATAATATTTATGCGACTTGCTTCAGAAATGCGGATGGCTATTTAAAAATTACATATCTATATACAGATATGGATGAAGCCGGTGAAGAGAATTATAAGAATGAAACTATTGAGGGCGAGTCCGCACAATTTTATCTCAAAGATGATGTTGTCCCGCATGTAGATGCTTATAAACCAATCTTTATTAACAAAACAATCAATTTTATATTTGGTTCACCAATCTTTTATAGTGACAAATATAATATTTATGTTCCAGAAGACACTATAAAGATGGAATATAATATTGATTTGAAATGAAAGGAGAATCTATGAAGAAGAAAATTGCGGTTTTGGCAGCTGCTGCGTTCGTATTACTTGGATGCAGTGGATGCGGTAATATGGTAGCAAAAAGCTATGGCGGCACTATAAATATTGATTTGCCTGTTGGAGAAAAATTAGCTGAAGTCACTTGGAAAGACAATAACCTTTGGTATCTTACTCGTCCTATGCGAGAAGGAGAAGAAGCTGAGACTTGGACATTTCAGGAGAAATCCAATTATGGTGTAATGGAAGGAAAAGTTATTTTAAAGGAGAAGAAATAATATGTTTGATAATGATAATTTTATTGAAGGAATGGGATGTTTAGGTGTAATTGTAATGGCTGTGCTTCTGGTGATTTTTGCACCAATGTTATCATTCTTTATTTGTTACTTTGGCGGTTGGTTATGTAAAATTACATTCGGTCCAACCCTTTGTAATGCATTGAATACTTTATTTAATGTATCATTTTTTACACCAGAGAAGTTACCTCTTATGGCAGGTGCTCTTGGATGGATTGGTGGCTATTTTAAAAATACTTCAATAAGTAAAAATATAAAGAGAGATTAATATCTCTCTTTTTATTTTTATAAAAAATTTTATTATAATATATATAGAAAATAAATAAAGGAGTAAAAGTTAATGGAAAAACATAATCTTGAACGACTTCTTGAAGATTATAATAAAGATTTAAAAAGAATCAGAATCCTTCAAGAAGCTGTAAAAGAAGCAGCCAGGATTCTTAGCACAAACCCGCCTGGAGACTTAAATAGTTATACACCAGAAATGATGTCTGCATTAGTTGGCAGTAGAGAAAATCCAGAGAAGTGGGAAAACTATTTAGTTCATATGGGTATGGAAAGATCGGGAATTAAATCCATCTCATAAGGCAACTAATAAACCGCCATTGATTTTTTATAAAAAATATAATATAATATATTTATAAGATAAAGAAAGAGAGAGGTGTTTAAGATATGGCATTAGTAGCAAGATCTTATGTAGGACTGGAACAGGTTGGAGAACCTTACTTCGTAGGAACTAAAATGTATATCAAAGTAAAGATGGCGAATGGAAATCTGAAGCAGGTACGTGCATACAGCAATGCTGAATATAAGAAATATTATCCAGACCTTGCCGCAAATGCCGCAGAAGACCATTCCAACGATCCATACTGGAAATCTCAAAAAGAGATTCTTGGTTTCAAGAATGGATATATTACAATCTTTAAAGGCGATACTTATCCGCATAAAGAATGGTTTAAAGAAAACGGTTGTCAGTATAGAAAATGGTGGGGTTGGTCTTTATCTTCTGAAGCAGAACTGCCAGAAGAACTTCCAGAAGGAGTCGAAGCTATTCGACTTAACTGGGAAGATGTTGGCGAGGGTGAATCTCTCAAAAATGATAACATTGTGGAAGCCGCAGTCAATGCTCTGCTCTATGAAGAAAGCCATTCTAATTATGTTGGAGAAATCGGTAACAGAATTGAAATTGAAGTTACCGTCACCAAAGCGTTAAAAATCAATGGCTATTATGGACCGAGCACTTGCTACACAATGGAAGACGCCGCAGGTAATGTGTTTGTTTGGATTACATCTTCTACCAGAGTAAGATTCAATGAAGGCGAATCATACTGGATTCGTGGTACTATCAAAGACCATAAAGTTTATAAGAATGTAAAGCAGACAGTATTAACCAGATGCACTAAAGCAAATAAGGAAAAATAATTTATGGGATATTTAACAAATTATAAAATCAGTTTCATTCATTTTGGGAAAACTGAAATGCCAAAAGAAGCAGATGTTGTAAATGCCCTTAATAGTATCAATCCTTATGATTTTGAAGTCGGAGAGGATGAAAGTCCTCTCCTGGATGACTTCTTTGAGGAGCCTATTAAGTGGTATGACCATGTAGAAGATATGATTAAATTAAGTAAAGTATTTCCAGAAACTCTTTTTATTCTTGATGGATGGGGAGAAGAGCTTGGAGATGTTTGGAGAGAACTTTATATGGATGGAGAAAGAGTGCGGGCTGACTTGATGTTTACTTTCTCAGACTTTAAAGTTATGAATAAGCCTGAACACGAATCTAATATTCTGCGGAAGGTGCTTGTGCGGACGCCGGATATGCCATCAGACATATATGTAACATCTCCAAGAGATATTTGGTAGTCAAAAAGGCAGCTATTGATTTTTTATAAAAATTATAATATAATATATACATAAGATAAAGAAAAGGAGATGATATTTAATGTTTGGAGAATCTAATTTATTCTTAGGTTTTATGGTTCATCAGAAAGATCTTGATAACCTTGCTCAGCAGATTGTTAATGAATATCGTAAAGGAAATACGACATTTACTGCACAGGCATCATTTGAGTTATCACCTTCAGATTTGGCTTATGTAGAGGATAAAGTAACAAAGATGCTTTCTTAGACATAATGAAGCTTGATTGATTTTTTATAAAAAATATAATATAATAATTATAGAAAGTTAAAGAGAGAGGTAATTAAAGATATGGAAAAAGTATTCGATTTAAGAGATATGATTACAGATGCTGAGATGACTGCTTTTGAGAAATATGTTGATACTTATGCAAGTGAGTATTATGGCAAGAGAAGTGTAAGCGGTAAAGAGCTTCTTCACTTTTGGGCTGACGCTAAGGTGCCTTATCTGTATAAGCTGCTTGGTAACAAACTTATCGTTTCTAAGACTGTTACTTTTGAAAAAGAATCTGGTCAGATGCGTAGAGAGATGAATGACCTGATGGATGAGCATCTCTTTATGAGAGAGTTCATTGATAAAATCCAGAATAAGTTTTGGATGGACTACATTCAGAGTAACTATGCATATGAGAATGAGAAAAGAGAACTTTACGAGAACATCTGTGCTATTTGCAGCAACTCTGAACTGATTGACAATGTTTACACAGGTGATACCTTCATGGTTCCTACTCCAGAAGGAAAAGAAATTAAGATTCAGCATGGTTGTAAAACTATGAAGGCTCTCGGAAAGATTGCTTCTGCTTATGGACTGAATATGAGTAATTTTGAGGACTTCCGTATTAAAGTTTCTCAGATTCTGAATCAGAAAGTGTTAAAAGGTAATCTTTGCCTTTCAATTCATCCTTTGGATTATGTAACAATGAGCGACAACAATTCTGATTGGAGTTCTTGTATGTCCTGGATAGATAATGGATGCTACAGACAGGGAACTGTTGAGATGATGAACTCTCCGATGGTTATTGTTGCATATCTTACAGCTTCTGAGCCGATGGATGTTTGCGGGCTGGAGTGGAGTAATAAGAAATGGAGAGAGCTGATGATTGTTAATAAAGACCTTATTACAAACATCAAGTCTTATCCTTACTTTAACTCTAATCTGACTAAAGCAAGTTTAAGTTTGTTAAGAGAGCTTGCCGCAAAGAATCTGCCTGAGTGGAACTTCGATGAAACATTAAGAGAGTACGAGTCAAATGAATGTACTTATGTGGATGATTATAGATTAAAGGTTTATCCATTATCTAATGCGATGTATAATGACTTTTTAAATGATCCTTACATGAACGCAGCATATTTCAATAAAGATTTATACTGTTATGCAAATACAGACGATGATGGATATATAAGAGTATGTTTCAACTACTCTGGTAAATCTGAGTGTATGGGATGCGGACGGGAAGCTGACTTTTATGATAATGAAGGACATCTGATGTGCGAATGCTGTGATACAGTGGCATTCTGCTCTATCTGCGGAGAGTCTTATAGAGATGAAGATGAGTTGGCTTGTGTAGATGGAAGACTTCTTTGCCCAGATTGTTTTGATGATAATGTAACTCAGGATTCAATTACTGGTGAGAATCATCTTACCCGCAATTTAACTCCTATCAGACTTCTCTCTGATAAGGATGAAACTAAAATCGTAGAAACTATCTTTGTTTACGATATTGAAGAAAGCTGTACTGCAAAATACTTTAAGGTTATCCGCAAGAGAGAAATCTTAAACAGATTTTATGCAGACCCATATTACTATGTATATCCAGCAGATTGTACTGATGAAGGTCTTGCTCTCTTTGGTATTAAAAGAGACAGCGAAGAATTTGAAGATACAACTTGGATGCAGAGCGTCAAAGAAGAGTACTAGAATGTTGATGATGAAGTAGTTATTGATACCCCTCATGACTGGAGAGAGTTTTATAATGCCAGACATCTGCTTGATAGAGGAGACTTCCTTGCAGCGTGGACTCGTGTCGGAGACGTCGCAATGGCTCTTTAAAAGAGAGACTTGCTTTTAAATAAAATTTATTATATAATATATTTATCAAAGATGAAGAAAGGTTAAAAGGTATAGATTATGGAAAAAATTACAAAGAGAGAAATGTATCAGGCACTTATTCGTTTCGCAGAGACTGGCGTTATGTCTTATCCAGCAAAAGAAGATGGCGTTGATGATCCAATAGTAACAAACGAAGAGCTGAAAGCCTTCGCTGAGAATGAGATTGTCCTTCTGGATAAGAAACTGAATAAAGCAAAAGAGAATGCGAAGAAAAAGAGAGCTACATCTGATAAGTTACAGGAAGCTATTCAGGCAGTTCTAACAGATGAGTTTGAGACTATCGCAGATATTGCGGCAAAGGTTGAAGATGAAGATGCTACAGTTGCTAAATGTGTTTACAGACTGAATGCCCTTGTTGAGGCTGGTATTGCTGAAAAGACAGATATGAAAGTAACTGGAACTGAAGGTAAAAAGAGAACTGTAAAAGGATATAAGTTGGCAGGTGAGCCGGCAGATGAAGATGTTGATGAGGAGCCGACTGATTCAGTTGAGGAGTAATTAAGTTAAGAGAGTTGCTATATAGCAACTCTCTTTTTTTTCAACCCCCATAAAATTCGGTAAAACAAAGCCGGCCGGCGCTGGGCGCACACTTCGTAAACCTAAAACAAAAAATGGCTTTACTATTTTTTAATTGACAAGGCTATATTTTTATGATATTATATATTTATAAAGGAGGAGTATATACTTATGAAATTCTGTTTATCCAGTAGACAACAAACTGATTATCTGCATAAGGCAGATGAAATTAAGTTTTATTATAGAGATAGAAAAGCAATTCCAGATTTTTTTGAGAAATATCCAACAGCAACAATTATATTAGTTCATTCAAATCTTGATGATGAAATTAACTGGAATGAGATAAGTAATTATAATATATTATCTCAAGAGAGATTTATTATATGCGTAGATACTATTGATGATTGTATTGCGGCAAGGGCTCAAAATATTCCATTTTATCATAATGCCGGAGTTAAAACTGCATATGAGTTAAGAGCATTAAAGGACTTAGGAGTTTGTTATGCCTTGATTGACGCTCCATTGTTCTTTAATATGGATTTAGTTAAATCTATTGATGTTCCTGTGCGGGCAGTGCCTAATTTGGCTTTAAAAGATGGACTACCAAGAGATAATGGTATTGTAGGTACCTGGATTCGTCCAGAAGACTTAGAGATGTATGAAGGCTATATTACCGCAGTAGAATTTGAAGATTTTACTGAAGATAGGGAAAAATATTATCAAAAAGAACGTGCGATGTTTCGTATTTATGCTGAACAAAAGCATTGGCCAGGTAATCTTAATATGCTTGTTACTGGTTTAAATTTCAGCGCTTTGAATCGTGTTATTAATCCAGTATTATCAGAAAGAAGAATGACTTGCCGCCAAAGATGTGAAGAAGGTGGGCATTGCCGTTTATGTTATCATGTACTCTCTGCCGCAGACCAAGAATCTATTGAACAATATCGGGACGAACTTTCTGCTAATTGATTTTTTAATTAAAATATAATATAATATATTTATAAAAGAAAAAGAGAGGAGATTAATGTGCAGGTATTAAGTCCTAATGATTTAAAATTATTTAAGAATTTACTTGAAGCTTCCCCAGAAAAACTGATGAGGATGTTAAATCGGATTCTTTGCGGCAGATACAGTAATCTCACTTATACAGGAGATTATTTGTATGCTATTGGAGATATTCCGATTGGGTTGGTGGCTCATGTAGATACAGTTTTTCCAGAACCGCCAGAAGATATATATTATGATAGAGAAAAAGGCGTAATGTGGAGTCCGCAAGGTCTTGGAGCAGATGATCGTGCAGGTGTGTTTGCTATACTTAAAATTATTCAGTCTGGGCTTCGTCCGACAATAATTTTTACAACAGATGAAGAAGTAGGCGGTCTTGGTGCCGCACAGCTTGTAAAAGATTTTCCTGAATGTCCAATTCCAGATTTAAAATATTTAATTCAGTTGGATAGACGTGGGACAAATGATTGTGTATTTTATGATTGTTATAATGAAGATTTTATTACATATGTAGAATCATTTGGTTTCATTGAGGCGTTTGGAACTTTTTCAGATATTGCAGAATTATGTCCAGCATGGGATGTTGTTGGAGTTAATTTGTCCATAGGTTATGAGAATGAGCATACCAGATATGAAACTTTACATTTGAAACCTTGGATGGCTACTATTGAAAAAGTAAAACGTATGCTTAAAGAGAAGGATATCCCGGATTTTGAGTATATTGAATATTCTTATTCTTATAATGGAACAAAATGGGGCTATGATGAAAAATATAAGGATTGGTATGATTATACACCTCATTATAGATGTAAAAGTTGTGGAAAATCATTTTGTGAATATGAAGTGATTCCAACCAGAAATAAGAATAAGAAAATTGTGTACTATTGTCCAGACTGTTGTGTTGATAATGTAACTTGGTGTTTAGATTGCGGGACAGCTTATGAGAAGAAAAAAATGTCTGCGTGTCCTAAATGTGGTAGCGAGAGGTCAGAAGATTGAGCGTAAAAGAGATTGACGAGATTAAAGAACAGTTTAAAAAGGTTATTTCCTATTCACAAGGAATAGAAAATCCTGTAGTAGATGATTTATTTGAAAAGTGGTTAGAAGGAAAACGTGACTTCATAGAAGCAATGGGCGGAAAATTAATCTATGAATTTCCAAAAAAAGTATTTTTTGAATTAAATAAGCATGATAAAGAGATTAAAGTCGATGATTTTGCGAATTTAGTTGAACAAAATTATTCTAATCCTGGCTTAGCTGATTTCATCAGCTCTCAAAGAGAAGGCTTTTTTACAAATCGAGTTATCAATTCTATTGTCACAGATAATGGTGATAAAATTCCAAAAGATATGAAGCTTTTAAAAGCGTTTAAGTTTTTTGAAAGTAATAAAGAAGCATTGGAGGCTTTGCAGGCTGCGGCGAGTATGATTATCCAAGAGGATAAAGTTGAAGGAACATTATGTCTTTCTGTACATCCACTTGATTTTCTTTCAGCCAGTGAAAATAACCATAATTGGCGTTCATGTCATGCATTAGATGGTGAATATCGAGCAGGAAATTTGTCATATATGACAGATAGTTGTACGATTATGTGCTATCTTAAGTCTGATAAAGATGAAAAGCTACCTAATTTTCCAGAAGATGTGAAGTGGAATTCTAAGAAATGGAGAGTTTTACTTTATTTATCTGAGAATTGGGATATGATGTTTGCGGGCAGACAATATCCTTTCAGGACTGATGTAGGTATTAATTTTGTTAAAGATAATCTTTTACCGCAAGCTGGGTTGGGAGAATGGAGCGAATGGACAGATAAAAAATTAAAAGCATATGATAATGGAGTAAATGATTTTAATTTTCAGTATGCTTATATACCTTATGGAGATAGTTTAGCTCCTATTAATGAGATTGTAAAAAATCGTAAAAACTCATTACAGTTTAATGATTTATTACAGTCCAGTTGTTATGATCCTATGTATTGTTATAAAATGACAAAATCTCCTTGGTATGCATATTTTTACTCAATGGGAATGGAGAATCATCCTGCAAATAAAGAAAAAATCTTAAAACACATTTATGATATGCCTAAAATTAGAGTTGGAGGCGAAGTTAAATGCTTGTGTTGTGGTAATAGAAATATTGAATTAACTGAGTCTATGATGTGTAATGAATGTGAAATTGAGTATGGACAAGGCGATAGTGACATTTTTGGAACTTGTCCATGTTGCGGGCAGAGGTTTGTTTTTGATGATGGATATTATGTAGAGCTTGCTGATGAGGTAATTTGTCCATCTTGCGCAGATACGGAAACTGCTGAATGTGCAAATTGTGGTGGTTTATATTATAAGACTGATATGAAATTTGACCATACCACAGGATTGTATTATTGCAAAGATTGTTATATAGATTGCAGAATAGGAGAAGGAAATAATGATAGAGACGAAGGATTTTAAAGAGGACTCTTTATATTCAAAAGTAAAAGAAGTAGAGCGTAATTATGACTATTTGAGAAATGGACATCCCAGCTGGGATATTAATCAGATTTTAACAATTTTAAACTTTGGCGTATCAATGTGGAACACAGAGCATATGAACAGAGACCTTTCTGCATCTTTTAGCATTACAGATACAGAAAAACAGGACTAAGGAGGAAAAATTATGGCAAAGGGCAGTACCGCAAAAGTAAACGTGCAGAATAAAATTGCTATGGCTTTTGGAGCAGATTATATTGGAGAACAGGATAAGAAGATTTATGTGTGGGCAGATGATGGTGGAGAACGTGTTCAGATTGCTATTGCTATGACATGCCCAAAAACACCTATTGCGGCTGAGAATGAAGCAGCTCATACTGCCTGGGACTGGAGTGAAGATACTCCTACTACTCCAATTAGAGGACAGAGAGCCGAGGTAATGAAACCAAAAGTAGAGATTACTCAGGAAGAGCAGGATAAAATTGCTGATATGATTAAGCGGTTTGGCCTGTAAGACAGAATATTATTAAATCTCCTCGGGCACTCTACAAAAATTTTGCCCGAGGATTTTTTATTAAAATTATGTAAATAGATACTAAATTGATTTTTTTAAAAATTTTTTATATAATATATATAGAAAGTTAAGAAAGAAGAAAAATAAAAAAGGGGTGTCTGTATGGGAGTAGATTTTCGTGCTGTCGTAGCGGTTGGTTTTGAATTATCGTATGAAGATTATGCCGCGGAGGTTTCTTGGCGTATTAGTCATGAGCCAGACAAAGGAAGAAAATGGGCAAAAGAGATTCAAGATTATTTAATTATTCTTGATTGTTATACAGAAGAGAGTAATTATATTTTTTCTGATAACTATGTAATGACAGACCAGTCATATGGACAATCTATATTATCTTTTTTTAATAAAAGTGCAATTAGCTATGAGAGAAATAAAGAAATGATTGCAGCTTTTAATAGGCTATTTCCAAGAGTTGATAAAGAATCACATCAACTTGATATATTATATGCTTTAAAGGTGGATTAATCCACCATATAGGTCGGTAACCTTAAACCTCATCGGATGAGGGCAAGACTCCAAATCTTGTGGCTCGGGGTCCGACTCCTCACCGGCCTGCTACTTAAAAAATCTTAATTGATTTTTTAATAAAAAAATATTATAATATATTTATAATAAATAAAAGAGAGGTGTTTTCTTAATGGATAATGTAAAAGTAGCGACTCCAGAAGCAGTTGTAGATAATTCTATTAAGATTTATATGCGTGAAATGGGACAGTTTTCTATGTTGTCAGCAGAAGAAGAAATTGAGCTGGCTAATAGAATCGCTGAAGGAGACCAGTCCGCAAAGAATGAATTAGTTGAAGCTAATTTACGTCTTGTTGTTTCCCTTGCCCGCCATTATCAGGGTTGTGGTTTGTCTTATCAGGACCTTATCCAGGAGGGAAATATTGGTCTCATCAAAGCCGCAGAAAAGTTTGATGTATCAAAAGGTTTTCGTTTTTCAACTTATGCCTCTTGGTGGATTAAACAGGCTCTTTCAAGAGCTATTGCGGACCAGTCAAGAACTATTCGTATTCCTGTTCATATGACTGAGAATATCAATAAGTTCAAAAAGATTGAAAGAGAGCTTCTTAGCCAGTTAAATAGAGAGCCAAAAATAAAAGAAATTGCTGATGCAATGGGCATTTCTGAAAAACAGGCTAAAGAGATTCAGTCTTATATTGTAGAGCCTACCAGTCTGGATATTCAGGTGGGTGACGATGATGACACTACTATTGGTTCATTTATCGAAGATACTTATTTTGTTAATCCGGAAAGTGCATATATCAAAGAGTTTAATGGAGATGTAGTGAATGCGGTTCTTGATACATTAAGTGACCGTGAAGCTAATATTCTTCGTTTGAGATTTGGTATTGGTGGTAAAAAAGCTATGACTCTTGAGGAAGTTGGTAAAGAATATGGTCTTACAAGAGAACGTATTCGTCAGATTGAAGCGAAGGCTTTAAGAAAGCTGCGTCATCCGAGTCGTGCCAATATTTTAAAGGAGTGTATGGCTTGAGTTATGAGACAGTAGGTGGAATTATATTTGTAATTTTGGCAACACCGATGGCATGTTGGTCTATGGCGGCGTTGATTTTGAGAACATTATTTTTAGTGTTCGATGATAGATAGATTTCTTGTGGTGGGGGCGAGACGCATGAGCCCGCTCCTATCGCTTGAAAATATAAATGAGGTGTATTCTATGGATTATGAGAATGTGGCATGGTTTTTAAAGAAGTACAAGAAGTATCATTATGTAAAAGAAACTCCTTATTCAGTTACATTTGCAACTGAACCAGATAAAAATGGAAAAGTTGAAACTGTTGAGGTAATGGAAAGTTTTTTTCTTACATTTAAAGATAAGTAAATTGATTTTATAAAAAAAATATTATATAATATATATATAAGATAAAGAAAGGAAATAAAAAATTATGGGAATTACTTGTAAGCCAGTAGGAAAACTCAGAGGAACTCTTAGAAAAATTCAGAACGAGAAAGACAAAGAGCAGCAGGCTAAAAACCGCTCTAAGTCGAAGGAAAATAAAGAAAATTGATTTTTAAATAAAAAAATGTTATAATATATATGTAAAGACAGTTAATCAGCAAATAACCTTTCTGGTTAATAGATGATAAAGGAAAAATTCTTTTGCGATTAAGAATTTTTTAGTATATGTTTAGTGGTAGTTAATTTCGAGTCTAATAAAAAATCGAAAAGATTCCAACTGTCTTGATTAAATTAAAGGGATTGTTACAGCGTCGAGTAAACGGCTGAGGGCGACAATCAAGGTGAAAAGGGTGGGGCGTTCACTGTTAATCCCCTATAGCTCAGTTGGTAGAGCGGCTGGCTGTGCGGCAGTAGCATAAGTAATGCCAAGGATTTGAGTTCAAATCTCAACTGTTGATTAACCAGCGTGTCGCAGGTTCAAGTCCTGCTGGGGGAGCTTGGGACAATATCCCATATTACCTCTCTTTTAGGGGAGAGTTTATCTCTCCCCGTTCATTTGCCCGATTGATGGAACTGGCAGACATGTAGAAAGAGATAATTGTAAGACACGAAAAAAAATGGACAACTCTTAATAAAGTATTTATATCCTTTTATATATTATATAAAAGGAGGTACGAAAAATGCGTACAGATATTTTAGAAAGAAAAAATGAAATTTTACAATGGATTTCAGAAGAACAACCTAAATGTTATATTTGCCAACAATTACATTGTAAACCAGAAACTTTAAATTCTTATTTAAAGAAAATGAATATTGAATATGCTGGTCAACAAGCTAAAAAAGGTCAACAAAAAGGTCCTTGTGGATATAGACCTGCAAGTTATTATTTTGATAACAAACATGCCATTAATTCTCATAAATTAAAAGAAAAATTATTTAAAGATGGTTTAAAAGAAAGAAAATGTGAGATTTGTGGAGTTTCTATTTGGCAAGGTGTTCAATTACCATTAGAATTACATCATAAAAATGGTAATCGTAATGATAATTCATTTGAAAATTTACAAGTTCTGTGTCCAAATTGTCATTCTATTCAGGAAGGAAATAGTGGCGCAAATATTGGAAAATATGAGCGAGTGCTGGAACTGGAAGACAACTTTGATTTAGAATCAAAGGCTTTATAGCGTACGGGTTCAAATCCCGTCTCGCTCACTTTTTACTATTTTTCTTCGGAGTGAGAGTTCGAGTCTCTCATTGGGCATTATCAATAAGCTGTCATACGGTTTATTGACACACTTTCTTGCACTAAGAGAGAAAATAGTGTGATTGAGATGTATGAGTACCGCATAGCGTACTGGTGTTATGCCGTTTAGGGAGAGATTGTGTAGCATGGTGAACCTCACTCCGAGCCCGCGTAAGGACTCATTTAAAGACTAACGTCTCGCCATGTGCTTTTTAAGAGGAGAACTGAGTTTTAGCACTAAACTCGACTCATAGCAACTTTTAATGGCTTATGTTGCTGTGGAAAGCCTAATAAATATGCTCGAATGGTGGAATAGGTAGACACGGCGGTCTCAAACACCGCTCCGAAAGGGTATGGGTTCGAATCCCATTTTGAGTATTAAAGTGCTTCGCCACTTATAAAAAGAGCGAACCTTTAATTAACCAGAGTCCAAGTTAGAGGTAAATACCTGCTTGCGTTGAGTGCTTCGGCGGCTTAATAAAAACCTCAAAAAAAATGGCGTATACAGAGCTGGGCTGTATGAGAAGTCTAAAGAAAATAAAAATAACAGGGACAAATAAAATTACATGGCGTGAAAGGTAAGATTGTAGGTATAGACGAAATGGAACCAAAACTTAAAGTATAGGGTACGGACTATCCCTGTCGAGTCATGTAGCTGGGATTAGCAATCAGTTTACAAATACTAAGCTGCAACCCTGAGACTTCGAGGGGTGCTATACAAAAAGATTATAACACCCCTTAATTTTTTCCTTATTGATTTTTAAATAAAAATATTATATAATATTTATATAAGATAAAGAAAGGAAATGATATTTATGTTTGATGATTTTGATTTAGGTCCACAGTGTGAAGAATTTTATGATGATGCTGAATACTGGGAATCTATTATGAATGAGGAACCAGAAGAAGAAGAGTAATAAGTTTTTCGGCTCTATAGTCAAGCGGTCTAAGACGACAGACTCTCAATCTGTAGGCAGAGGTTCGATTCCTCTTAGAGTCATTTATCTGCGGCGATACTGAAAAAAGCTTTTAAGTAGGTATCATCGTAGTAAAATTAGGTTTGGGCACGTTCCTAATAAAATATGAGTGTGCAGTGTTTGGTAGTGACAGGTTATACTACAAAAAACTTAGATTGAAGAATTACAGAGTTCGATTCTCTGACTGGCGCTGAGGATGCCGGTGATGGTCTGATTTGAAGAAATCATTTTAGCTGAATAGCGGATTCTTTGCCGAGTTTCCAATAAAATGCTAAATAAGTTTTGGAGAATCTGCGGCAACAGATTCTTTTCTATCCCATTCGCCAAGTGGAAAAGGCAATAGATTTCTAATCTATTATTCATAGGTTCGAATCCTATATGGGATGTTTGAGATACATACAGCAATTTTTTCTTCTTATTTTTAGGATATGGAAAAAGGTGTTGGGTTCGAATCCCACTGCGTTTTAGGGGACGTATGGTGTAACGGTAGCATTACAGAGAAGTATCTCGTAAAAATCCCTACATTATAGCGGGGTAGAGGAGTGGTTCCTTGCCAGTTTCATAGGCTGGAGACGCAGGTTCGAATCCTGCCCACCGCAATTACAGTTAAGTTGAAACGGGTCAGGTCCAATCGCCCGACTTGGTATGTGAGGAAAGTGAGGTTGGTTTCCAGCTTACCCAAAACTTCGTGCGTTTGGGGACATGTTCCCACTGGTTGTAAAAGGTCTTCGCATTTAAAGTGGTATTGAAAAATGTATTCCGCCAAGTCTTTAACTTAATTGATTTTTTAAAAAAATTATATTATAATAATAAAGGAAAGTGAAATATGAAACAAATATTTACTTCTGAAGATTTATTAAAGATGGCTTCTGAAAATTCTTTTGTAGATATTGAATTAGAAGATCCAAAAGATGAAGAAAAGGAGAATAAAGATGAAGAAACGAAAACAAAAATACCGAAAACAGAATAACCATCTGTAGCCAAGTGGAATGGCAATCGGCTTTTAACCGATATATCGCAGGTTCGAATCCTGTCAGACGGATTTTGAACTTGTATAGCTTAGTTGGTAAAGCAAGGAACTCTTAATTCCGAGAGCCTGGGTTCGAGTCTCAGTACAAGTATTGCGGCTCCGTGGTCTAATGGTAAGGACACGACCCTTTCAAGGTCGTAATGCTGGGTTCAAGTCCCGCCGGAGTCATTTAAGACAGAAACCGCAAATAATTATATTATTTCAAGGAAAGAACTTTTAATTCTTACAAACCTAAAATAAACTGTCTTGTAAAAAAAAAGGAGAAAATTTTTATGACTGATAAAGAAAAGTTACTTGGTGGAATCAAATTAATTCAATCTGCTTGTCATAATACTGCTTTTGTTGTAGAGGATTTTACAGATGAAGATTTTACTAAATTAAAAAAGCAATATTCTTCATTACCTGCTTCAAGAGTATCTTTTATGATTGCGGATGGTTATGAAAGAGAGCCAGCATCTTTTGATTTTGATGAATTTGGAAATTTTCTTGGAAGATTTTAATATTGCGGGGTAGTAGCAGTGGAAGCTCGCCAGTTTCATGGGCTGGAGGTCCTGGGTTCGAATCCCAGTCCCGCTATCAAAAGAACTCCAACAAGAGATCCGTACATTTTGTTTTTTGTGTTTCTTTTTTCCTTTCTGTGTGGTTGGTATGTACGGCTGGAGGATGCCATCTTTTTCTAATATATCTGGAATGTATTAGAAACAAAAGAATAAACGTAGTAGATTCTTTTACATCTAAGCCTTATGGTTTGTTTTTCTTGCTACTACTTTTTATAATCCTTTTGGTTGGGTGGTAGAGTTGGTTTAATACGGTAGATTGCTAATCTATTGACCGGGGTAACTCGGTCCGGAGGTTCGAATCCTCTCCCAATCGTTTATGGCGGGGTCGCATAGCCTGGTTGAGTGCACCGGCCTTGAAATCCGGAGACCGTGATGAGCGGTCCGTGGGTTCGAATCCCACCCCCGCCGCTATGGTGGATATAGTATAATGGTTAGTACGTCAGATTGTGGCTCTGAAAGTGAGGGTTCGATTCCCCCTATCCACCCTTAATATAATGAAAGGAGATTAAAAATATATGAGTTATCCAAAAAGTTGTGTGGATTGTCCATTTTATCGCTCTTGCACTTCAGGAATGTATTTAGGTGGATGTGTATTTTATACTCCAGCAGACAGACCTCTTAGTTTTGTAGAGCGATTTAAAAAGTTTTTCAAGGTTTTCTTTTAAAAAATCTTATTTTTATGCCTTATTAGCGCAGTTGGTAGCGCAACTGATTAGTTAGCTGAATTTGCTATGTTAAATTCAAAACAAAAAGGTAATTTAACAGAACTTCAATGCTTAGCAGCTTTTACTGAGTTAGGTTATATAGTATCTATTCCATATGGAGATTGTGCTAAATATGATTTTATAGCAGATATTGATGGAATATTATATAAAATTCAGTGTAAAACTTCTTCAGAACAGGATAAAGGAGTTTATAAGTTTGCGACTCGTAGCACTCAAGTTGGAACCACAAGTACAAAAGTAAGAACCTATACTGAAGATGATATAGATTTTTTTGCTACTATCATCGAAGGTAAATGTTATTTAGTTCCTGTGAATGAAGCTTCTGGAAAACAAAAAACTTTACGATTTACCCCTCCAAAAAATGGACAGAAAGAAGGGATAACCTTTGCAAAAGATTATGAATTGGTTTCCCAACTTGAGAAAATAAAGGAGTAAACATTGGCTAATTAATCAGTAGGTCGTTGGTTCGAGTCCGACATAAGGCTCTATGGCGAGAAGGCGAAGTGGCAACGCAGCGGAACCATGTTAGTCTTGAAAAAGGGTATGGCGGCAAGCGGACTTTAAATCCGTGGTCATTATGACATCTAAGTTCGATTCTTAGTCTCGCCACTTAAATTGGAAAATTATGGGTATAGGGGTGGGCATTATTTTTAATTAATAGTTAAAAAAGTTGATTATTGATATTTTATAAAAAATATTATATAATATATATGTAATAAAGATAAGGAAAGAAAAAAAAGAAAGGAGAGGTAAACGGTATGATTAAAAACAAAGACAGAATCCAGTACACATTAGCTCACAGAAAAGCATTCAGAAAAATCGAAAAAGAACTTCTCGGCTATAATACTTTTAGAAGTCTCTTTCACGATTTAGACAAAGTGTTCCTGTATCCGTTCTTTGATTATAAGAAAGTACATAATTTCCACAGAAATCATGCACATCATCATACTGTAAAAGCAAAGACTCGTAACGATTATATTCAGATGGTAATTGATTGGGAATGTGCAAGATATACAAAACCAGATAAACCTCTGAACGCAAGACAGACTTTGTATAAATTTTATCCAGAAATTGAAGATAAAATTTTACCTCTTTTGGAAGAATTTCATCTATAAAAAATGAGGTGGTATTTATTTTATGAGCGTATCCAGAAGCAGAAAAGAATATGAAACTATCACAGAGCAATTATATCAAGAGCAAAAAGAGAGGGAAAAGAATATGGAAATGAAGAAAATGTTTGGAAATCTTGAGTTTGGACCAGTAAATAACTATCATTTAAGCCATCTGGGAATTGCTTTACAGAATGCCGCAGGTGAAATTGTTTCTTACGATAAGCAGAAAAATGAGATTGTAAATGTAGACCTCATTGACTTTGATGCAAAAGGTATGATTTATGCGATGCCTTGTGCAATTAAAGATGTTCATGTTGGTGATGTTATTCGTCACACAAATGGAAATGCAGTATTTGTTGTTTCTACAGATGGCGGAATTCATGTAGTAGACGTTGCCGCAGGTGAAAAGAAAGAAATTCTTCCTACAAAATCTATGTTTGGTTTTAACTTTGTAACAAAGATTGTAACTTTAATCGACTTCTCCGGATTAAGTGCTTCTGAGGATAAGCCTTTTGGAAATTTGCTTCCATTAATGTTACTTGGAGATAGAAAAGGTGGTTCTGGTTTGAAGGATATGCTTCCTCTGATGCTGTTAATGGGTGGTAATGGTTCTGCTCTTGGCGGGCTGGATATGAGTAATCCTCTGATGCTTATGGCTCTTATGGGAGGCAGCGAAGGCAATGATTTTTTTCTGATGATGATGGCGATGAATCTCATGAATGGGACGAGCCTCGTAAATCCTGTGACAACAGAAGTAATCCAGCAGTAGGATTATATGGAGCTGATTTTGCTGAATATGTTGTTCAGCAGACCTATTTAAAAATCGTTTATTTAAGAACTACTGAAGATGTACGTCTTGAGCATTGGGATACTGGAACCTCTGATATTCTTCCAGCAGGAAGTAAATTAAAGGTTGTTGGTGTTGAAGATTGGAATAATGATTCAAGAGATACTATGAATTATTATTATGCTGAAGTTATTGTTTTAAACAGTCGTAGGGATCTTAAAGGTTCTGTTGGTATGGTTGATTTGAATAAAGATAACTTAGTTGTTGAAGAAGAAAAACCTTTTTCTATCTGATAAATAAGATGTAGTGTTTGAAGCATCTATAAATAAATATCATTCCTGAGGCAGGACGGGGGAGTAACCAAGTCAATACGTGTGGAGATTCGTACCACGACGCCCTGAGATTCACCCCCTTTTCAGCGAAATCTGAAAAATAAAAACTACCCCACAAAAGACCATTGGTTAGAGTCGGTTGGGGAACTTGCGGGATTAGCTCAGTCATGGTTAGAGCAGTCGTCTTATAAGCGATGCTTGTCCTGGGTTCGAATCCCAGATCCCGCATTTCAAGATGATATGCTAATCTTGAATATATTAGATGATATTTCTAATCGAGAGTTTAAAATAGCGTTAGTGACTTTGTTAGAAGGGTTGGAAAACGTAATGTTTTTCCGTAAAACAAGTGACTCCTGGCTTGGTTTGGAAGAATATAAAACGCAAAAAGGAAGTTCCGAGTATGGTTTTATATGCCAAGATGGTAGAGCAGAAACTTCCAGGGTTGTAACCTGATTGGCAATCAAAGAACTGAAATTTGATTTTTATAAAAAATTATTATATATTATATACATAATAAATGATAAATAAAAAAGATATGAACAGTTACCGCCCACTGTGCTGGGAACTCGAAGGTGAGAATCCTTCCTAAGAAACCGCAGGTTTTTTAGATTGGGAGCATATCATAAGACATTTTCTCTGCAAATGTTGTAAGTAGAACATACTAACAAGAAAAAGAACAATATTGGGGAATAATATTGGATGACGGTAGATTTGGTGCTGAGGTTTGGTATCCGTAAAGACAAAACCTGGCGGATGTCTTGAAATGTTTATTTATTATTAAGGAGATTATTTAATATGAAAAATATTTTAAGTTACATAACTCCTATATCTGGAAAAGATATTCTTGATTGGTTTGCTTATCAGGCAGAGCATGAATCATCTCATAAACGTGAATATAATTTTATGGTAAAGAGATGGTCAAATGTTCATCCAGACAGAATGTACCGAGTAGCTTTTTGGTACACTAAGTCCAATAAGTATTTTAACAAAAAAGGAACAATGCCTTTTATAGTGAGGGTCATAACTTGATTATTGATTTTTAATAAAAATTATTATATAATAATTATAGAAAGTTAAAAAAGACATAATCAGCAAATTAAAATAAAGAAAAAATATTCGACATAGAATAAATCTTTAAGATAATGTCTTGAAAATAAGCCAGTATAGCTTAGTTGGTAAAGCAATCCCTTCATACGGGAGAGAGCGATGGTTCGAGTCCATCTATTGGTATTAACTGACATACGCTGGTCGCTCCAGTAGCCTCAGTTACGTTTTGACCGTTTAGAAAGTAAAGTAAACGGCAGCCTAAAGTACACAGGCTATACTTATTTGTGAAGGGCATAAATCCTTCCGATAAATGAATTGTAACAAAAAGGTAGATTCTAAGTACCTCGTAGCTGAAAAGCTTAGCGTTACTAAGCAGAACGATAAAGCTGCTTGTAATCTTTGATGGTTGGTGAATATAGTAACCATCTGGGGTAAGTTTATTAAGGCTCCAGAAGATACCGATTCTTCTAAAGGATAGCTGTCCAACTTAATAATGATGCGGGGGAGTAGTCCAGCGGCGAGGGCAGCTGACTGTAAATCAGCCACAAAGAAACACCGTAGGTTCGAGTCCTACCTCCCCCATTAAGATGGATACAGCAATATAAATAATGCGTAATATTGGGGATATTAAATTGCAAACAAATCCATCTTGTTTTGGCTCCGTCGCCTAACTGGTTATGGCACCTGCCTGTCACGCAGGAATAGCACGGGTTCAAGTCCCGTCGGAGTCGCTTGGTTGACAAAACCAAAATATATGATGACAACATATATTCTTTTATGAACTCGTCATTCATATTATTTATAAATTAAAGGTTAGTATTTTAATTTTGGGGTTATAGTTCAGTTGGGACGAACGCTTGTTTTGCAAACAAGAGGTCGGGAGTTCGAGCCTCCCTAACTCCACGCTTTGTTTCCGTCTTTGCATTGCAAAGTCAAGTAACTGAAGAACGGAATGATAGGTTACTTAAAAAAAATAAAAATAAAAAATAAAAATAAAAAAGAAGTAAAAAATATTATGACTCACGCATCAAGAAATACTATGACAGGCTTAGATTTTGAAAACGCTGCACGTATTCATTGCCCTTCAAATGCTATTGATTTAACTAAAAATAAATTATATAGTTATTTAAAGGATAAAGGTGTGGATTGGAAAAAATATATCTCAAGAAAACTATTGCCAGATAATGCTTTTCTTTTTGAAAATGATAAAGAAGTTATCATTTATGAAAAGAAATTTCAGCAGTGTAATGGTAGTGCAGATGAAAAACCGCAGACATGTGCTTTTAAAATAATGCAGTATAAGAAACTTTTTTCTTCTCTTGGAATTGAAAAAGTATCTTATATTTATATCTTTAATGATTGGTTTGAAAATCAAATGTATAAAGATATGTTAGATTATATTAAATCTGTTGATGGTTGTGATTATATTTTTTACCATAAAGGAGAAGATATTTTATGCCATTAAATAAAGGTTATTTAACTGCAAAAACAGATAAAGCTTCTGATGAAGTATATACACCGGCTTATGCGGTTCAGCCATTGATTAAGTATATAAAAATGTTTGAAAAAACTTTAGGACATTCCGTTACAATTTGGTGTCCTTTTGACTTAGAAAGTTCTGCATATGTAAAAGAATTTTTAAAAGCTGGCTTTAATGTTCTTCATTCTCATATTGATGAAGATAAAAACTTTTTCTTTTATGAGCCAAAAGAAGATTATGATATAATCATTTCAAATCCGCCTTTTTCTCAAAAAGACAATGTTTTAAAAAGGTTATTTGAGCTTGATAAGCCTTATGCAATGTTACTTCCCATTCCTTCTTTGCAGGGACAGGCAAGATTTGAATATATGAAGGATGGGCTTCAGTATTTAGGTTTTGATAAAAGAATCAATTATTATATGAACTCAGACTTTTCACAAGTTCAAAAAGGAGTTTCTTTTGGTTCTTGTTATTTATGTAAAAAATTTCTGCCAAGTGATTTAATTCTTGAAGAATTAAAAACAAAAAATTGATTTTTATAAAAATTTATTATATAATATATATATGATAAAGATAAAGAGACGCTAAAAGCAATTTCAAAAATTTGACTGTAAATCAAATCTCAAGGCGAGTATACGTCTCGAATATTGGGGTATCGCCAAGCGGTAAGGCACAGGACTTGGGAATGTCGTTTAAACGTAAGACCTAAGATGTGAGTTCAAGACTCTCCATTCTCTCTGACTCCTGTATTCGCTGGTTCGAATCCAGCTACCCCAGTTCGGATTATTAGTTATCCAATAACGCACTAACTTCGGTGAACACGTTTAAAAGAACTAATCGGCTGGTTTCGGGTCGTTAAATAAGCGTGGTAACACGTATAAAGCACAAGAGTGCCTCCTTCTAAAGAGGGGTGACAGAAAACCAATACTTACTAACGTTCCAACCTAAAGTCTTGGGGCATCCGCTGAGGACAATGGTTGGTCGGGTATCATGGGAAAGGTACTATAACAGAAACTCAGAAATGGGTGGACAGTAAGGTTGTTTTATGGTGCAAGTTCCGCAAGAGCAAGTGCTGTATTAATTAGTCATTTCTGACTTAAATCGAAAGATAGTTGGAATAGCCTAAAGTGAGTCAATAGCAAGACGAGCAGGGTTGCGATGAGTGGGCTGTACTCAAAAGGTATAGATGCTCAAATGTGTACCTCGTAATCCATAATATATGTACATGATTGCATTGGATATTTAATCAGAGATAGCCTGATTTGGTTTTCCAATATATTATATGAGAAGATTAAAACATTTACTTATACAGCAAAAGTGTACATGACTACATAGAGAAAAGCGACTTATTGTTCTGTAATATGGACACATATTAAACTCGCAAGGTGAAATATGAAAAAGTACAATTAGGTGCAACTCTAAGAGACTGCAATCTCCTAATCCCGCAAGGAAGAATGTGCTGAAAGGAAATTTATAATACTATGTAGTAAGAGTTTGCCAGGAGCCACTGAAACTGGTGTCGCTATTAGCTACGGATTAATCGTTCGTGTGATTACTTACTTCCAACGGTAAGCAAAGCTAATTATAGTAGGTCAATAATCTCAGCCTAATAAAAAATTATTAAGGCGAGGAAACTCGCCTTAAATTTTGCTCGGGTCACCTAGCGGCGATGGTAGTAGATTTGTAATCTACCGGAGAAATCCCACGTGGGTTCGAGTCCCACTCCGAGCTTTAACCATTAAATAAAAATGGCTAAAAAACCTTTATTAAATGCGGTGAACGGTACTCGAACGAGGGTTTGAGGGACACAGAGGAGATGGTGCCTGCACTATAACCTCCGGGGTAAAGGCTTGGACCTGGGCAAGACTGCACCCACAATTCACAGTTATGTCACTGTGACATATCCGAAAAGGAGAAATTAAATGAGTCGCCATGGTAGACGGCAAGTTCGCAATAGTCTACTACAATAAAGAGTATGTGGTGTAATGGTAGCACGTGGGCTTTGGAAAGCAAATTTATTAAATAAAAATTATGAATTATACACAATCTATTGGTAATATCGTAGAATTGCAATGTATTTCAAAATTTATTGAATTAGGATATGAGGTTTCTATTCCTTATGGGAATGGAGCAAAATATGATTTTGTTGCTGATGTAAATGGAAAATTTTTACGAATACAATGTAAATCATGTTCTAATCCTAAGTTAAGGGGAATTGTAGGGGCTTATGATTTATCTGCAATTCAAATAACTACAGTATCTCAAACGACAAATACTCAAAAAACAGTAAAACATCTTTATACTAAAGAACAAATTGATTATTTTGCTACTTATTATAATGGTCAGGTTTATTTAATACCAGTTGAAGAATGCTCAACAAGTAAAACATTACGTTTTAGCCCTCCTCAAAATGGTAATAATAATTATAATAAGGCTGAAGATTATGAAATTGAAAAAATAATTAATTATTCTGATGAATTAATTACATCAAAAGAAGATTTTGAAAAAAGAACTATCCCAAAAGAAGGAAAAAATTATTATTGTTCTTCTTGCGGTAAACAAATTAGTTCATACTCTAAATCTGGATTATGTTTAGAATGTTATACAAAAACAACTCATTCTGTTGAAAAACCTAATAGAGAGGAGTTGAAAGATTTGATTAGAAATAAATCTTTTTTAAGTATAGGAAAAAAATATGGGGTGTCTGATAATACCATTAGAAAATGGTGTATAGCTGAAAATTTACCTCATAAAAAAACAGATATAAAGATGTACACTGATGAAGAATGGAGTAAAATTTAATAAACATTGTTCTCTGGAGCTCGAGGCGGCGTTCAAATCGCACATATTCTATTAACAAAGAAAGGAAATTAAAATGCAAGAAATAATTAAAGAAGTTCCAAAAGGATTTTATGCACAAGTAACCTGTGTTGTTGTTCCTGTTGGGGACAATGTAAAATTATTTGAAGAGCATCATAAGGATTTAATTGAATATTGGATTTCAATTAATGGATACAAACTTATGATTCCAATTTGGTTTTATGAAAACATATTTAAGTTATATGAAGCAAATGCCTTTCTTTGTACTAAGTATTTTTACTTAGATGAAAATTACAAAGAATATTATGTTTATGAAGATAAGGAAAAAATTCTATTAGTTAAGCCTTTTTAATTAATACTTCTGTAACATTTTTGTAATAATTTCGTAACCGAAAACTTGCAATATAGTATTAAGGAGAAAAAATGAAGAAAAATGTGATTAGAGCTGTTATATTAAGTGGTGCTTTATTAGGTGTAAATCCAATAACTGCATTCGCAGCAGAGCCTGGTAGTTATATTTATGCAGGAGCTAATGTAAATGTAAGGTCTGCTCCAGATGGAGAAGTAATTGGAAATTTACCTTATAATGCACAAGGCGTACTATTGGAAGAGGATGAATACGGTTGGTATAAAATTCAATCTGGGGATGTGACTGGATATGTTGCAAGTCAATATTGCGGCGATGAACCTTTTGCGAAAGGTTATACAAAAGCTACCGTTAATTCAAACGGCTTGAAAGTAAGACAGACAAAAGATGAAAATTCCAATGTTTTAGATATTGTTGATCAGAATGCTTCAATCGAAGTTACAGAGGCTTATGATCAATCCGCCTGGGTAAGTGTAGTAACAGATGATAATAAATATGGATACGTTAGTGCCGATTATGTTACTCTGAATACTTATTATCCAACAGCAACAAAAATTAGCGATGTAGTTAGCAACGAGCAAGCTACAACAACAGAAAATACAACAGAGGAAGTAAGTAATACTAATGATATTGTAGAAATGACTCCAACTTATGTTGAGCCAGAAGAGACTTATGATTATGAAACTCAAGCAGAACCTGCGGAAGATTCTTCTTCTTATGAATCAGAACCAGAAGTAGAAACTGAAAATGTTGAGGAAGTATATCAAGAAGAAACCTCATATGAAGATGAAGAATCTTATGAGGAAGAGGTTCCAGAAGAAGAGGAGTCTTATGAAGAAAAAGTAAAAGAAGAACCTTCTTACGAGGAAAAAACAAATGAGGAGCCTTCTTATGAAGAAGAAGAGGAAGAAGTAACTGAAGAACCTTCTTACGAGGAAGATACAGATACTGCGGAAGAGCCTTCTTACGAGGAGCCAACTGTTTCAGATTCTTCAACTGGAGCTTCCATTGCCGCAACCGCAAGTAATTATGTAGGTTGTTCTTATGTTTGGGGTGCTACTGGACCAGATAGTTTCGATTGTAGTGGTTTAGTATCATATGTATTTAGTTCTTATGGAATTTCTGTTCCAAGAACTGCGGCAGACCAGTATTATGGTGGAACACAGATTGATGTTTCTACTGCGGTTTCAACACCAGGTGCATTAATCTTTTATCATGGATTAGGTCATGTAGCTATTTCTCTTGGAGATGGTTCTGTAGTTCATGCTTCAAATAGTAATACTGGAGTAATTATCAGTGATGCTTATTATTCAACACCTGATGGAGCTGCTGTTTATTTTTAATTGATTTTTTATAAAAAATTTGTTATTATATATACATAAGATAAAGGAAAAAGATTTTTCCTTTATCGACTTACCCGATTAGTACAGTGGAAAGAACGTAGCGCTACGGACGCCGAGCCGGGGGTTCGATTCCCTCATCGGGTGTTAGGAGGATTTAGATGTATTCAAAAAAAGTTTATTTTTATTTACCAGGTTTTTGTGGACATTTTAAGTTATGTGAAATGCTTGCATATGCTTATACTTTTAAGAGAGAAATGTTCTATGATAATATAGAGATTGGAGCTTTTTATGATTCTCCTAATTGTATTTGGAATGGTGGAAGGTTACTCTTAGATAGGGATTATGATTTAATTCATATTAAAGATACTTTTCAAGGATATAATATTCCAGTACGATTTACTTTTACAAATAGTCTTTTACAAAAGCAACATTTGAATGATAAAAAATGTAATTCAATTACAGAAATTTTTAACACTGGTAATAATGAAATCTTATGTAATTCTTCTGTATTAGAATCTTATTTAAAAGAAAAATATGGAAATGATTACAGATATATTTCATCTATTACGAAATGTTTAAGAGATAATGCAGAACAACAAGACGCAGAAATTTCTAAAAATTATTTTTTAACAGTTATGGATTTCGACTGGAACAATGATTTTGAATTTTTAGAAAAAATTCAAGATAAAGAAAAATGTGAAATACTTGCTGACCCTTGTTGTATTCCTAATTGTCCTAATCGGCAAAAACATTATCAAGCAATTTCAGAAGTTGAGTTATATGGAAAGACAGATATTGATTTTACTTGTTCAAGTCGTGGTTCAAGATATTACGAGTTAAGAAAGTATAAAAACTATATTAGTCCGCAAGATATTGAAAAGATTTATTTACCTTTAGGTTTTAATCATTTTAAACTGGAAGGACGGCAAATGAATGATTTAGAATTAATTGAAGTTCTTGTAGATTATTTGATAAAAGATGAATATAAATTAGAAGTTCGTTCTAATTTACAAACTGTAAATCATCCACTTTCATAAGAAAGGAGTTTTATATTATGAAGTTGACAAAGATTTCACAGGTAGAAGATTTTCTTGCAATAGTAAACACTTGTAAAGGAGACGTAACACTTACTTCTCAGTATGGTGATAAATACAATATGAAATCTCTCTTAACGCAGTATGTTGCTATTGGAGCATTACTTGGAGAAAGAGGAGATGAATTAGAACTGTTTTGTTCTTCAAAGGAAGATGAAGCTAAGTTCTTAAAATTCTTCAACGAAAATCCAGAAGTTATGTAAGACCTGCAAAGGTCTTTTGGATTCGGAAGTGTCATACAGCGGTTAGTATGCGGTGCTGATAACGCCGTCACGAAAGTTCGATTCTTTCCACTTCCATCTTATAAAAATCAAAAATAAAATAAATTGATTTTTATAAAAATAAATGTTATAATAAATATATAAGTTAATAAAGGTACTCTTTCCAATCAGTTTTGAAATTTCTTCCGTCTAAAGAATGAGGTGGCGGTAAAGAGAGAAAAGACTTTATTGACCGAAAGACGAAGTCTGCAATACATTTAGTTAAAAGAATATACTGCACATACTAAAAACCTTCAGGTTCGACTCCTGATTGTATCTTGTCCTCACGGGAGGATTTCGTCTTGAGAATTAAAACGGAATGTGGTGCAGCTTGGTAGCACGCTTCATTTGGGATGAAGAGGTCGTGGGTTCGAATCCCGCTATTCCGATTAATACTTGGAAAGTTGGCTTAGAAGCAGCCATCTTTTAAAGAGTAGAGCTTTTATGTGTGAGGCTTCTTCAAGTAGGAGTAAGAAGGATGATAAGTTAAAATCCAGAATATTTATCTAAAACCGCACACATCTGGAAAAGAAGTATGAAGTCACCCCGTAACTGGTAAGGATGGATTCTCTTTTGGCGTAATAGCACACCAAGTATTAAAAAGTATATATTATCCTATGCACGATTGATTTCTATTTATTTTAACTGGCTAAAATATCTTAGAAAAACACTTGGGTATCGTTAAGAAAAGGTTTGAAGGTAGAGAGTAAACTGTTTTAAGAAAATAATGATAATAGTCAGGAAAAACATTATGAGTATTTTAATAAGTACAATCGAGAATATATAACTATTAGAATGGTTCGAATCCATTCCATAGGACTCCCGCCCTAAGGAGTAGGCGGTATAAAACGAACTAAACCATCTTCCAAGAGCCCCGGCTATGAAATGAGTACCGCTACTTGGTCGAGACCTAAGCCCCATGGTACTAAAGGAGCACGCGTGAATATCAGACCTTGCGGCGTTCCGCAAGTTAGGGTTAAAAAGTACCTGAAACGCCAGGCATTATATCATTTGATTTTTTATAAAATAAATGATATAATAAATATATAAAGTAAATAATAATTGCAAGGTGCTAAGGAAGTTTATCTTCTGAGGGTTCTGTAGGTTACAGAAGTAAGGCGAGTGCAAATCCACCCGATTATTAAAATATAATAGACTCGGATCAGCAAATTTTTTTTAATACAGTTAAAAGGAAAACAAGAACGCCGGTAGTCCGGCTCCAGCCGATAACCAATAATTTGAGTTGAAGTAAATAGGGATTATTGATAGGATTACTATTAGAACTTTACGAGTCTTGTTAATTAAAAACCTCTCTTTTAAAAATTTAAGAAATATTTTTTAAGACACACACAGCAAATTTTGCTTATAGCAAATTATTAACACTGGTTCGAATCCAGTTTTATGCTCAGGGTGCGTAAATAGCCAAGCGGTTAGGCAATAATTCAAAATGTGTCTTGAAATGATGGGGTATCGCCAAGCGGCAAGGCCCAGCACTTTGACTGCTGTATTCGCTGGTTCGAATCCAGCTACCCCAGCTTAAATATTAAATTACAAAATCTTATGTGTATGGTATCTGAAATGATAACCGATGGAGATAGCTACGAAATAGGTTAGGAATAAGTAGCATGATTTAATATTTAAAAGTCTGAGTTAAGGTAGATGCTCAGCCGCAGATGACCTGTGAGAGTCTCCCAAGGCTGCTTTGTGCTATAGCCTTGTAAATCAATGGGAAGCATGAGATTGTGGTGAAGGGCTTACACTTCACTGTCCTTGTAAGCTAAGGGCTTGACAGAGATGGTATCGAAAGCTAATTTCATTAAAAGCGTCATCTTTTAATGAAGTGAATAAACAGATACATACAGCGATTGTACTGCTCATATAGGGCGCTTTCCTGCTAAGAAAGAATATTTCAGTATCTAGTTATTTTTTATCCTGTCTTTTTGAGCACACTATTTCTACAGGAGTAGTTAATGAAAAGGCTTATCGCCCATAGTTAATGGTTCGAACTCTACTAGCAAATTCAAACAATAGCTGGCTCGCATCTTAAAGCGTTGAAATAAGTACAGTGGCGATTTGATAATTAAAGGAGATTAAATATGTATATTTGTCCAACTTGTAAAAAAGGATTCGAAAAAGAAGAAAACCTTACAAAACATTTTCTTTCCTGTTGGAAAGAACAACATCCTTCTCATATTTCTAAATCTGCTCCAAGGAGTGAGAATATTGAAACAAGACAGGTAAATGAAGATGTAATGAATTTTTTTAATTCTTTTAAGGAGTAAAAAAAATAATGGCAGAAGTTTTAGTAAAGACTCATCTTATTGTAACAGATGTACATGAAGAGTATAATATTAATTGGTGCGGCAAGATTATCAATACAAAACCAAAAATTAAAAATGGTAAACCTATATTTGCGGTTATTGGTAGTCGAGGACGTATTGAATTAAATACAACTGATATGCAACGAGTTGAGAAATGTGCTAAATTATTAACTGCTCCAAAAGGTAGACAAGCTATTACAAGTGATACAGCTCACATTTATATTATAGAAGAAAATGATAAAGAAACTTTAATGGGTGTTTTAACTCATAATCATGTTAAGAGTTATGCTCCAATGTTTGATAAAGTTGATTTTGTTTAAGAATTGCGGGCGGTTATACCGTAGGGGTAGCGGGCCAGACTGGTCTTAATAGGAGATTTTATAGTGAATGAAATTAATAGAAAACAAATTGGAAGAATTGGATTAAGTATGGCAATAAATTATTTTACTTGTCAAGGATATACAGTTTCTCTTCCATTAAATGACACTCAGTGGTATGATTTGATAATTGAAAAAGACGGTATTTTAAAAACTGTACAATGTAAAGCTACTCAAACTGAAAGTGGAGAAATTAGTTTGAGAAATACAGGAGGAACAAAAGGAGCCGTTTATGATAATATTATAAATCATTCTGAGCTTGATTTTTTATTTTGTGTAAATAAAAATTTAGACATGTGGTGTATTCCAGTAAAAGATATTCTTAAAGCTGGTAATCGTAATAGAATAGTTTTGCAAAATACTCCTACAGTAAATAATCAAGGATTTCAAACTTATAAATACCAAGTTCAAATCTTGGATAAGGCATAAATCTGGTGGCTTCGGTCTCGGGTGGTTCGACTCCATCACCGCCCATAGGGTGCAATCTAACAGTTCCCATATAATAACTGGCTTCGGCAAGCAGGGACTAACTGCTGTATAAGAGGTAAGCAGGCTCTTAAAAAATAATAGGTATTTTATTTATGTGTAGTGAATATGGCACGAATTATAAGGTATCCTTAACGCAGTTTTTTAAACAATCCTATTTAAGTTGACCATATTGAATAAAGACTTTGTTAATGGGAAGATAGTCAATAAAAACTAAAGTAGTGAACCAGGCCCTTGATGGATTTTTATAGGTGGGTTTAGTGCAAGGAGCATGAACAATGAACGCTTGCAGAGTAAGGGGTCGCATGAAAAGGTTTTTATTGGCTATTTTTTTTATAAATAAATTCAGCTCATGTGAAAAGCATAGGCTGCTCGCGCCGGACCCGAACGAGAGAGCCGCAAACCCAAATCAAAAAAGCGTTTTAGAATTTTTTAGACAAAAAGATTGCTATATTGATTTTTTAATAAAAATATTATATAATATATTTATATTAAAGATAAGAAATAAAGGAGATTTAAAAAATGATGAAAACTACTTTTGGTAAAGAAAAATATCGGGTATTTGTAGACCAGAATCAGCGGAAAGTAATTGCAGTAAGTACGTATGCAGGTAAAAATGTAAAAGGCTATGCAAAGGCAGACCCAAGAGATACCTTTGATGTAGAGAAAGGTACTGAGCTTGCTATTGCCCGTTGTAATGCAAAGATTGCAGAAAAAAGAGCCAAGAGAGCAGCAAGTAAAGTTTCTGAGGCACTCCAGGAGCTTGCAGAGGCTCAGAAACATTTGAAGAAAATGCAGGAGTATCTTGTAGATGCAAATGAAGCTTGCGATGTAGCAAATGCTAATGTTGCAGCTATTGAGAAAACACTTTAAATAAGAGGGGCATATGCCCTTTTTATTTTTAATATAGGAGGTTTCATATGCGAAGAAAAGCTAAAGCTATTAGAAGAAAACAATCTATCAGAAAAGCAAAGCACAAAAGATATATTGCTGAGGTAGTATATGGATGGGAAGATGGGTGGTATCGAAATCTTCATGCCTATAGTAAAAATAAAGTTTTTTGTTCATGTGAATGTTGCTCAGGTCAATTTAAAACAAATCCAAAAGGACATTATAGTGCGGGCAAACGTAACTGGTGCCGAATGGACCGCCGCAGATGGGAGAGTATGGATGAGCAAGAAAAAGATTTTTCGCAAACCTAAACCGCAACCACCAAATTGGTTTTGGTTAGATACTGATGGCTGTTGGAATTGTAATTGTGACCATCATGGATGCAATAATTGTAAGCAACTAAAAGAAATGCGTAAAGTCGAAAGAGATAGACGTGAACGAAAAGAAAAACAAAAAATCCAGTCCTATTATTAAGACTGGATTTTTTTTTATTAACCAGCAAACTATTTTTTAAATCCTTCTCAAGATATAATAATTATACCACATTTTTAATTAAAAAATCAATTTGATTTTTTATAAAAAATATTATATAATTATTATAGAAAAATAAGGAGATGATAAATATGAAAAAGATGTTCGGAACAATGTTAGCTACTGAAGATTATGCTTTAGGAGCAAGACGTTTATATGATAGCTTAAAAACTGTCAATAGTATTTATCAAAATGATTTTTTTATTTTATTAGCCAGCAACATAAATATAGATAATATAAAAAAAATCTTTCCTGAAAAAGATGTTTTTATTGCAAATTTTAATCTTTTAAATACTCCTAATTTAGATAGAGATGAAAGAATTAAATATACAATAAATAAAATTTATGCTTTTCAAGTTCCAGTAGGAATCAAATTATGTTTAGTTGATTCAGATATATATTTTATTAAGAATTGCGACCATTATTTGGATTTTCCTGCGGGAAGTGCTTATCCAGCTGCGCAACCTCCTCATAGCGCAAATGGTGGAGTAATTATCTTTGAAAATGATTTTCAAAGTTTCTTAAAAGGAAAAGAAATTATTGATAATTTTAATGGTAATTTCCGTATTAATGATGAATATATATGGAATGAATTATGGCAAGATTTTCCAACTGATTATGAAAAGCATTTGCCTATTGGAGATTGGTATAATAATGAAGAACAAATGCGAGTTGTTCATGAAGATGGGTTTCCAAAAAAATGGATGGTAAATTGATTTTATTTTAAAATTATTATATAATATATTTATAAGATAAAGAAAGAGAGAATGATAAATAAATGCAGATTGTAAATACAGGAAGTATCTATAGAATTTATGATAATAGTGTTCAGACTTCAGATAAATTACCTGCCCAGTGTTATCAGGTAGATTTTAATCCGCAAGCAGGATTCTATTTAACTAAGTATGATGACATAAAAATTTCTGAAAAGATTTATGGAGTTCATCTTCAGAAAGTCCAAAAGGTATTAGGTTCTTTCAAACTTGTTAATAGAAATCTTGGCGTAATTTTATCTGGCGATAAGGGTATTGGAAAATCTCTTTTTGCTAAATTACTTGCGGCAAGGGGTATAGAAGAAGGTTATCCACTTATTATTGTAAACTGTTATTATCCAGGAATTGCGGATTTTCTTGCCTCAATCCAGCAGGAAGTTGTAGTTCTTTTCGATGAGTTTGATAAAACATTTTCTGGTAAAAGAGATGAATCAAATTCTATTAACGATCCGCAGACAGAGATGCTCACACTCTTTGATGGATTAAGTCAAGGAAAGAAACTTTTTGTAATTACTTGCAATGAGTTAAGAGGGTTAAATGACTATCTTGTTAATAGACCTGGTCGTTTTCATTATCATATTCGCTTTGAGTATCCAACAGATATGGAAGTAAAATCCTATCTTGAGGATCAGGTTCCAGAGTGTATGTATAATGAAATTAATAAAGTAATTGCATTTAGTCATAAAGTTAATCTTAATTATGACTGTTTGCGGGCAATTGCTTTTGAGCTTACTCTTGGCTCTACATTCGAAGATGCAATTAAAGACTTAAATATCATTCGTATTGAAAAAGAAACTTATAACGCAATTCTTTATTTTAAAGATGGCGGACATGTTAAAAGAACTGTTTATCTTGATTTATTTGAAGAAGAGACTATTACCATGGATTGTTATGATGAGAATGGTTTTAATTTCTATGCTTCATTTGAATCTGGCGGTATAACCTATGATTATGATAGGGGTGGCATGATTGTTGATGGTAAAAAGGTTGGTCTTAATTGGTTACCTAACTATTACGATGATAATGATGAAGAGATTGCGGCTCTCAAAAAGCGTCAGGAAAGAGAGGTAGATTATATTTCTCTTCGTAGAGCTGGGGCAAAAAATCTTCATTATGCTCTTTAAATAAAAATTTGCTTTTAAAAAAAATATATGTTATAATTTATATATAAATTAAAAAAAGACACTTTCTCAGCAATTAAAGAAAATGGATAATAAAATTGTGTTGTAAATGATTTTTAGAGGGTTCAAATCCCTCAAATGAAAAATAAAGTGTCTTGATAAACTATTCAAGATAAACTCCTCACCGGAGTGTGAGGAGTATTGAGCTGGTATGGTGGAACGGTATACACGGCGGACTTAAAATCCGCTGGCTCTGGGCCTTGCGGGTTCGAATCCCGCTACCAGCACTGACTAAAAATCAATAGGAGGGATAATATATGTTCTATCATATTGGTACAGTCTTCTAAGTCCTTAGAAAGGAGGATTTAGATAATGAGTAGAAGTTATAAAAAAACACCTTGGTCTGGAGATAAGAAAGGTAAAATTAAGAAAAGAATTGCAAATCAAACAGTTCGATCTTGGTTAAAACAGCATCCAGATGTAAAGCTTTCAAAAGGTGATTTTAAAAAGATTTATGAAACTTGGGACATTTGTGATTATGGATATAAAATGACTTGGGAAGAATATTGGGAAAGTGAAATTAGACATTATTATTGGTTTAAAATGAATTTTCCTGAAATGAAAACTTCTAAATATTGTAAATATCCAGATAAAAAAGAGTCTTATAGACAATGGTACAAATGGTACAAAATGAAATAATTTGATTTTTATAAAATTTTTTGATATAATAAATATAGAAAGTTAAAGAACTTTCCTCTTTTTAAATTTCCTCTTAAAAATAGCAAATGTTTTAAACATTTGCTAAATATGCGGGTGTGGTGTAGTTGGCAACATACGTGCCTTCCAAGCATGTGTCACGGGTTCAAATCCCGTTACCCGCTTTAAAGAGCCATAAACTGCAAAACAATTTATATCTTTGAGTAGATATTATTGGTAAAATCTTCTACATATTCAAATGTAATAGATTTAATAATGCAATGCTTCTTAGTAGACTAAATAGGCTGGGCTCTTGATATATAAAGCAGTATTAGTGAAAAGAAGCATCTTTTAATTTTTTAATGGTTTTATAATTTACATTAAGGCATAAACAGCAATCGTTGATTAAATTCAAGCAAATATTTTATTTATATGAAAATAAAACATATTTTTGAAAAAGGATGATTATTATGCCTTGAAAAAAGGGGCATTTTGCCCCTCTTTTTGTGCCAGTAGCTTAGTTGGTAAAGCACCGGACTTTTAATCCGGTTACCGCGGGTTCAAGTCCCGCCTGGCACAGTTCCAAAAGGAGAGTAAATATGAAAATTATGACATCTTATTTTTATCAAATTCGATTTTTTAAACCTTATATGATTCCTCTTAGCACAGCTAAATGGGACCCAAAATGGTTTCATAGAAACCAAGGTCAAGATTATCAATTTAAAGATAAGAATGGGGTATGGAATGGTTTAAGAGCAGAGCCATTTGCGCCAGGTCCTTTATGTGAAGGATTGTGCTCTGGTCCAAAAGGATGTGCAAGCACCGCAAATGATTGTATGTTTTTAAAAACATATAAAATGCAATTAGAGCATTTAGATTTTCAAAACATTCTTTCAAGAATTGAGTCTATTGGATATGCTGTTAAAGAGCGAGAAAAATTCCAAGAGGAGCCAGTTGTAATTTTAATTGTGCATGAGGCTTTTGGAAATCATTGTTCGGAACGTGAACCAATTCAAGAATGGTTTGCGGAGAATGGATTTCCGATAGAAGAGTTTCAGGCGGGGTAGCCAAGTTGGTTAAGGCGGCGGTCTGCAAAACCGCTATTCAGGGGTTCGAATCCCCTTCCCGCCTCTTAAAAATCTTAATTGATTTTTAAATAAAAATATAATATAATATATATGTAAGATAAAGAAAGGTGCTTACAGCTAAAAAATATTTTTATACTGTGGTAAGTATAAACGAAAGTAAAAGGGAATACTGGTCCATATCCAGTCAGAAGTAATTCTGTAGTTTAAGTGGGAAAAATTAAAACGCCCTAACCAAAAAGTATCTTGTTAAAAATCAATTACGACCTTGTAACAAGGTTAAGAGAAAAAGGAGATTTTATCTATGAATAGTTTTATGAATGGAATGAAAGCAGCTACAAACTTTACAACAACTGAGAATGGTGCTATTACACATAAGACAACTAAGTCCGATTTGCTGGATATGTTCGCACTTGGTGGAGCATATCGTAATAGAAGCGACGATGATGTAAAAACACTTGTAAGAAACGCTTTCAGAGAGAATCCTGTTTATGCTCTGAAATGTTTGTTCTATCTGCGTGACGTGCGTGGTGGACAGGGTGAGCGTAGATTTTTCCGTGTAGCAATTAAAGACCTCGTTGCGGTTGATAAAGAGGCAGTGCGTAGAAATCTTATTCACGTACCTGAGTTTGGTCGTTGGGATGACCTGTATGTATTCGTAGGAACAGCTCTTGAGGAAGATGCTCTGAAGATTATGAAAGATCAGCTCGCACTTGATGTTCAGTGCAAAACTCCATCTCTGCTTGCAAAATGGCTGAAATCTGAGAATACTTCTTCTCATGAATCTCGCAGACTTGGAAAAGTAACTCGTAAATATTTTGGAATGACTGCAAAGCAGTATCGTAAGACTCTTTCTATCCTTCGTGCTCGTATTAACGTTCTTGAGCGTTTAATGTCTGAGAACCGTTGGGATGAAATTGAGTTCGATAAGATTCCATCTAAAGCAGGTATGAAGTATAAGAATGCTTTCGCAAGACATGACATTGAGCGTGCAAAAGCCGGAGCACAGACTTATGCAGATTTTGCTAAGGATGAGACTAAGACTGTTAATGCAGCAGTCCTGAATCCAGTAGATATCGCAAGTCAGATTTTTGGTTATGGTGGATACTACGGTGCTCCAACTCAGACTGAACGTTTGATGTGGGATAAATATTGGGCAAACCTTAAAGACTACTACAATGGTCGTGAGGAGAACGGAATTGCAATCGTCGATGTATCTGGTTCTATGAGCGGTACTCCAATGGATGCGGCAGTATCTATGGGTGCTTATATCGCAGAGCGTGGTAAAGGTCCTTTCCAGAACCACTTCATCACTTTCTCCAGCAATCCTCAGTTTGTTAGATTCGATGGAGTAGACATTTACGATAAATTCCAGAGAGCACGTTCTGCTGACTGGGGTGGAACTACAAATATTGAGGCAACTTTTGACCTCATGTTGAATGTCGCTCTTAAAAATAAAGTTCCTGCTTCTGAGATGCCAAAAACTCTTTATATCTTCTCTGATATGGAGTTTAATGGTTGTATGTCCTTTGGACGTCCTTCCAGAGAGCGTTGGAGCTATGGAAATCGTATTACCGGTGGTATTGGTGAAATCAATACTCTGCTTGAGAATATTGCTCAGAGATGGATGGCTTATGGCTATGAACTTCCAAGAGTAATCTTCTGGAATCTTGATGCAAGACAGAATAATATTCCAGCCCTTGGCGGAAGATTCTCCTATGTATCTGGGTTCAGTATGGCAATGGTAGAAACAATCCTTTCTGGTAAAGACGGATATGACCTGATGATGGAGAAACTTGATACTGAGCGTTATGCTTGTATCAAATAATAACAATAAATTTAAGGAGCAAGATTTATTCTTGCTTCTTTTTTTTTATTAAGGGCAGAAATAAATAAAATATATTATTTCAACTTTATTTATAATAAAGGTAAAACCTTTTAAAATTAAATTTATGATTGGAGTTATATCTCAAAATGGAAATACTCAATATGGTATTTCTGATTTTGTTGTAGATAATATTAAAGAATTAAATGAATTATCTACAAAGAATATAAAAATGGGTTCAACTGCTTTTTGTATTGAGAATAATTCAAAATATATTCTAAATGGTGAAAATAAATGGAAAATTCAAAATTCTAATTCAAGCTCTGGTTCAGTTTCTGCGGAAGATATCGCGCAAGCAGTACAAAATTATTTTACAGAAAATCCAGAAGCAATTGTTACTGACAGTGAATTAGAATCTCAATTAAAATCTTATACCAAAACTACAGATTTGGCAAATTGGATTAAAAAGAATATCACAATTCCAGAAGTATATGATGATTCTAAATTAGTAGAGAAAATTAATAAAATTGTTTCTTATGATAAAGCTACAATGGAAAATGATTTAAAAGAAGATAAAATTATTTTAAGTAGTATGTCTCCATATTATGATGAAAAAATGAATGTCTTCTTTGCCCTTGGACATCCAATAGTAATTGAGAAAGATGATTCAGCAGAAGAAGCTATTAAAATTAAATGGATTGGTGGAGAACAAGTCTTTCCTGACGGTTCTAAAATAAATGTTTGCGGCGGAGGCATTTCTATAACTACGCCATTGTATTTTCCACATACTAAAATTACTGTAAATAGTGGCTCAGTAGCAAATATTCAAGGCGGTAATGAACTTGGTGGAACTGTTGATACAGCAGAAATTATTATTAATGGCGGCATTATTAAAAATATAAATGGTGCTGGCGCAGCTTGGTGTGATTATTATAGAAAAATGTTTCCAAATACAGTCTATAATGTTAAAATGACTATTAATGGTGGAATAGTTCAATCATGTGTTTATGGTGGAGGAATTGGTGCAGATTCTAATGTCGAAACAAATGTTGAATTAAATATTAATGATGGAGCATTTTATTATGTTACTATTGGTGGTTCCAATGGAAATACAAATGCAGGAACTTTAAATATGAATGGTGGTACTATTCAAATATTACAATCTACAAACAGAGGTTCTGTTGGAGATGCAGTTTATAATATTAAAAATGGTACTATTGAAAAAGCATATTTAGGAGGAGAAGCTGCTTCAGACGTAAGTGGAACTCTTAATTCAATGCAATGTAATATTTCCGGTGGTTCTATTACAAATCTTTATCTTGGAACAGATGGCTCCACTGCAAAAAGTTCAACTGAAGAATATGTAGAGAGAAAATTAGATATTTCTAAAATTACTGGTACATATATAGATGGTGTTATTAAGAATGCAGAAGATGGACTTTTAGAAAAATTAGTAAAACAATAATTTTATGGGAAGGTTATATATAATAACCTTCCCATTTTTTTTGTACCCATATGGCCTTTAACAGAACTTCCACCCGGCGACAAACCTGGACTCCGCAATCTCAAATTCCAAAAGGCGTTTACTATTTTTCAGAGTAAAATCCTCTATATTTGTTTTTCTATAAAAAATATTATATAATATATATAGAAAGTGAGAAAGAGGATAAAAAAATGAAAGATATTAGTTATTATTGGGCAGATAAAGCTCAGAGAGCAGTTATTGCACAAAAACATACTCAACAAATGAATGAGCAATTTGCCAGTGAGATTGCGGAAAGTGTAATAAATAGTAAAATTTATAGCAAAGATTTTAAAGCAACAACGCCCGCAAGAAAATTAGAAGAAGCAGATATTGCTCTTGATGCTGTTGGAAGCGTTGAAGCTATTGTAGCTTGCGATTCTACAGATGGAAAACTTGCAGTTCTTAATTTTGCTTCATATAAGAATCCTGGCGGAATGTTTGTGAGAGGTTCACGTGCTCAGGAAGAGTGTCTGTGCCATGAGTCTTTCCTTTATAATGTATTAAGTCAGGTTCCAAACTATTATGATTGGAATGAAAAACATAAGAATCGGGCTCTTTATGAGAATAGAGCAATTTATTCTCCAAATATCAGATTTGAACATTCTGGCATTGAAAAATACTGCGATGTAATTACTTGCGCCGCACCTAATTTTACTGCCGCTGCAAAGTATTGCAACGTAGATAGAGAAGAAAATAAAAAAGTTCTTGAATCAAGAATTCGATTCGTTTTTGAAGTAGCAAAACAGAATCAAGTTGATACTTTTATTTTAGGAGCTTTTGGATGCGGAGTGTTTGGGCAGGATGCAGATGACGTTGCAGAAATTTTTATCAATCTGTTAGTTACAGATTATGCAACTGAATTTAAGAAAGTAATTTTCGCAATTCCGATTATCAATGATGATTCTGTCAATTACAGTAAGTTTCAGAATATGTTTGATGAGCTGTTAGAGGAGAATTAATATGAATTCTTTTACTATTACAATTACAAATTGTCTTGACTGCCCAGACCATGATGTTCGTCCTATTTATACTCCAGATTCTTGGGACCATGAGGAAGGATGTTATTGTAAACTCGTTAAAGACGTAAAAGGACATGACAAATTGGTTGCCGGCGATGATTGGCATTTAAGAAGATATACTGATATTCCAGGCTGGTGTCCAAAATTATGATGTATATTTCTGAATATTTTTATAGTAATTGCTTAATCGAAGCTATTAAAGCTAAGATTAAGCATCCTATAAAAGTAAAGATAAAATACATTCCCGCAAGATAAAACTTGTAATATGATTCAAGATATGTTAATGACTAAGTATGGCATTAACTGGAATGATTTTACAATACCATGTAAACGAGGCACCGCATGCATTAAAGTCGCAACAAAAGTAACTGAAAATATAAAAAGAGAACCACAACCTTTTGGAGAAGATAGAGTTACAACTACAATTATTGAAGAGAGACCTATTTGGGTTATTGACAAGAATATGCCTATTTTAAAAGGCGAAGACCGCAAATACGTTGATGATTTAATTTATGTAGGAGAAGAATAAATGAGAAGAGGATATAGTATTTCTGAGGAAGATATTGATAGAGTAATACCTTTCGTAAGAGGCGCAATTCACGAACTTGAAGTGGGTAATACTGGCAATGTCGAACTTAGTCTTTTAAATCTCGGTCCATGTCAGTTTATGGACATTTTTGATAAGCTTGGATATGATAGAGATGATGATTGGGATACAAATGGCTGGGAACAGGATACTTGGTATTACTTTAGCAAAAAGGGTTCCAAAAGACTCAGTATGTACTATTGCGGTTATACTGGAGAAATTAGCTTAGGTATTAATGAGGAGGACGAATAAATGGGTTATGATATAAAAGCAGTTGGAAATTTATTTAATTTTGCGGTAGAGTATTACCCTAAAAAGAAGTTGGCTCATGCTTTGCGAGTTGCTGAATATGCGACAGAAAAAGCCAGTGCTTTAAAAATGGACATGACAAAAGCTTACATGATTGCTTTGGCGCATGATTTATTAGAAGATACTGATTGTTCAAGAGAGGGCTTAATGTCCATTTTAGGTATAGATAGTTATAATTCTGTAGACCTTTTAACTAAAGATAGACAGGAAACATATGAAGATTATATTCATAGAATTATTGATGCAAAAGATAAGTATGCTTTCATTGTAAAGCAAGCTGATATGAAAGACCATATGTCACTTACAGATACCTTAACTGAAAAATTGCGGGATAAATATATTCCTGTATTGCATTATTTCTTATAAGGAAGGATTTATGTATGAATTTTAATTTGAAAGAAAAAATATTTTTAATTTTTCTTAGTGCATTATTCATATCTTCAATTATTTATTTTTATCCTAAACATGTGGAAAAAATGCAAATTTTTCCGTCCTATGACTGGGGAAGTGAAGATGAAGAGATTTTGGCTTATATTTCCGCAAATACCGATGGAACTGATAGAGATAAACAACAAGCAATTATTGATTGTTTAGATTATGTATGGAATGCGAATCATCATTTTGATATTCCTAAATATGCCTCTGCAAAATATAAATTTTATGTTGAACCAACTCAACATGATTATGAACTTATAAGGTTAGTTAAAAAAGGACAATGGGCAACCGATGATTAAGGGAGAAAGTTTAAATACTTTCTCCCTTTTTTGATTTTTTATTAAAAATTTATTATAATATATATAGAAAGTTAAAGGAAGGTGAGAAAGTATGGCAGACCTTAATACAATAATTAAAACTGCGAGTGGTATTCAAGAGCATTATCTTGAATCTAAACAATACTTTGCTAAGAATAATATTGTAGGTATTTTTCTTCAGGGTAGTCAGAATTACGGTCTTGAGACTAAAGATTCTGATATTGATACAAAACTTATTACCACTCCAACATTAAATGATTTTATTTATAATCGTAAGCCTATGTCTACAACTCATTTTAGGGCTAATGGAGAACATATTGACTTTAAAGATATTAGACTTATGTTTGATACTTTCCGCAAACAGAATCTAAACTTTATTGAGATTCTTTTCACTAATTATAAAATCATCAATCCAATGTATGAAAAAGAATGGAATAAATTAATTGTGGAAAATGAAGTTATTGCACATTATAACCCTTATTTCGCAGTAAAAGCCATGTCTGGTATTGCTCTTGGAAAAAGATATGCTCTTACTAAAGAGACTGAAGCACATAAAGAAGCCTTTGAAAAATTTAACTATGACCCAAAACAGCTTTATCAGCTTGTGAGAATTGATGAATATCTCGATAAATATATTGCTGGAGCACCATATAAAGAATGTTTATGTCCAGCTAACCCGCAATATTTAAAAGACATTAAAACTGGTCTTTATTCAAAAGAAGATGCTATTAAAGTTGCAGATGAGTATATGGCTCATATTGATAAAATTTGTATGCCATATACAAAAGATTCTGAATTTAACTATACTGATAAAGAAGCTGAAAATCTTCTTCAAGAAGTTCAAGCAGAAATTATGAGGAAAAGTATTGCTTTTGAGTTGGAGGAAAAGGAATGATTAAACAGTTTTTTATAACAGGAGATACTCATGGCTGTATGGATCGTTTTGAATGGCTTGAAATACAAAATCCAAAAGAGACTGGTATTATTATCTTAGGAGATGCAGGTGTAAATTTTTATAAGAGTGCAGCAAGGCGGCATGATATTAAAATGCAACTTGAGCAATATGGATGTACATTTTATTTGGTAAGGGGGAATCATGAAGCTCGTCCAGAAGATGTTAAAGGCATTGAAGAGGTTTGGGATGATGATGTTGCGAATTATGTTTTCATTGAACCCGGTTATCCTCATATCCATTATCTCATGGATGGCTCTAATTATGATTTTCTTGGTCATAATACACTTGTAATAGGTGGAGCTTATTCTGTGGATAAATGGTATAGACTTGAAAATCATTATACTTGGTATCCAAATGAACAGTTAACAGAAACGGAAATGCAGGCTATTGAAGCGATGTATGCGGGACAAAGTTTTGATTTTGTCTTTACTCATACTTGTCCATTAAGCTGGGAACCAACTGATTTATTTTTATCTATGATTGATCAGTCTACTGTAGATGATTCTATGGAAATTTGGCTGGATTCTTTTAAAGATAAGATTAATTGGAACGTTTGGCTTTTTGGTCACTTTCACGCAGACAGAATGGAGCGCCCGCATGTTGAACAATATTTTAAAGCAATCGAAGATTTAGAGGAGATATGGAAAAGATGGAACGACCCAAATTATTCACTTCCTACTTATTTTAGAAAATCTCCTAATTTTGATAAAGGAAAAGCTGAATAAGTTTTTCCTTTATTGATTTTTTATTAAAAATATAATATAATATATATAGAAAGTTAAAGAAAGGAATAAAAAGAAATGATTAAAATTCTTAAATCTGGCGAAAAATATGGTTATCGGTTAAAATGTCCAAAATGTCGTTGTGTGTTTATTGCAACAGCAGATGAATGTAGAAATTCTATTTTTTCATATTTTAGATGCCCAGAGTGCGGAAGTATTGTTGAAAAGAAACTTTACACTAAAAGAATAAAACTTGACTAAAAGAGAGGATTGATACCTATGAAATATTTTATTGATTTTGAAGCAATGCAGTTTTCTAATTATATTATTTCTGTTGGATGTGTTCGAGAAGATGGAAAAGAATTTTATTCTCTTGTACATACACCAGAGAATACTAAAAAGAATGTTTCTAAGTTTATTACAGATTTAACAGGTATTACTACAGAAATGGTTGAGGCGGCCCCCTCTCCAGAAGAAGTATTTAGTCAGTTTTTTGATTTCTGCTTTGAGGATTGCGGCGATGACATTCCAGAATTTTATTGTTATGGGAATTGTGATACAGGTTTTATCAAAGCAACCTTCCGCAAAACAAATGACTTTAAAGCAAAAGCAATTCTTGGGTATATGAATACAGATATGAAAGATTTTGCTCCTGCTGTTAAAGTTCATTTTGGCTTAATTAAGCTGATTAATCTTGCTAAAGTCTGCGAATATTTTAGAGGAGAAGAAATTATTCAGACTCATAATTCTCTTGATGACGCAAAGATGTTAAAAGAAGTTTATGAAGGTTGTAAAAATGAAAAAGCTTCTGACGTAGATGCAAATGTCTTTATGGAATATAAAGAGATTACTACAGACCAGATTGAATTAGAAGATACTCGTTTTGATGTTTTCTGTTGCCCTACTAAAGATTTCGCAGAAGATAAAACTCAGAAATTCGAGAATTTGAAAGAAGCAGTTGAGTATATTAAAACATATGACAAGAGTATGAGAAACAACCCAGCTGTAAATGTAAATAATGTAGCCAAAAGGATTAAGAAATCCTATAATACAAAGAAGCAGTATAACTTCTATTATTGGAAATTTGAGGTGAAATAAATGATTAAACTTTGGATTGATGATATGCGGCCCGCACCAGACGAATCTTACTTTTGGATTAAAAGTGTTTGGGATGCAAAAATGTTTCTTACCACTCGTGTTAGACCAGAAGGAGACATTCTTGAAGTTGATGAAATTAATTTAGACCATGATGCCGGTGAATATTATGAGAAAGGTGGAGACTATATTAAAATTCTTGACTGGCTTGAATGTTGTCAAAAACTACGGGGTTGGCATATTTATGCAACTTTTAAATTTCATAGCATGAATCCTGTTGGAGTTCAGAATATGAAAAGAATTTGTAGAGAAGCTGGTTGGAGAGTTGAATAATGGACTATTGGAAAAGACAAAGATTAAAAGAAATTATAAAGCACGTTATAATTGTGGTGCTTATTGTCGCAGCTTGCATTGGAATTATAGCTGGGATAAGGAAGTATTATGACCAATTTTATTTAAAAACTGAAGTAAGAACAGTTGAAGTTATAAATAAAGAGGATGATGTGCATTATTCTGTTGTAATGAGTGGGAAGGTTCTTATTCCTGTTACAACTCATTCATATTATTTATATGGCGTAAATAATGAAAAAGTAGACGTTTCTTCTTCTATCTTTAATACCATTAAAGAAGGAGATGAGATACAAGTAAAATGTACCTATGTTTACTATAAAAAAGATAATTCTTTACATAAAATAGAGTATGAATATTTAGAGGAATAAAATATGAAAATTAAAAACTTTTTTGGACACTTAAAAACAGTATGTAAACATAAATACTGGGTAGGAAAATACTGCTTTAAAATTGGTCTTTATAAGCAGGGAATTACACACGATTTATCAAAATTTTCTCCTATTGAATTTTGGGAAGGCGTCAAATATTGGCAGGGAACTCGTTCTCCAATAGATGCTTGTAAAGAAGAAAATGGAATGTCATTAGCTTGGCAGCATCATAAAGGTCGGAATCGACACCACTACGAGTACTGGCAGGATAACTTCGATAAAGGTGGCACCGCACTCCCAATGCCAGACAAATATCTTTTAGAGTTGCTCTGCGATTATTTAGGTGCGGGACATGCTTATATGGGAAATACTTTTACATATCAAGGAGAATATAAATGGTGGCAGAATAAAACCAAAAATCCTATTGCCATGCACCCTGCGACTAAAATGTTTATAGATAAAGTATTATATCGTTTATCGTGGAGAGAGCAAAATGGCATTGGAAATAAGGCATTTTTAAATAAAAAAACCCTTACCAAAATTTACCACGACTGTTTGAAAGAAACAGACCTTAATTGATTTACTTTTAAAATTTTTATATAATATATTTACAATAAATAAAGGAGATTGATAGGTATGTTGAATGAAAAGAAAGAAAGAGAGCTTGCTTATGTTGTCAAAGTTGACGAGATTCGTCCTATTGAAGGAGCTGACAGAGTAGAAGTAGCTATTGTAAATGGTTGGCATATTATGGTTCGTAAAGACCAGTTTAAACCAGGTGATTTAGCTGTTTATTTTGAGATTGACTCTAAAGTTCCAGCAGAAGAGCCATTTATGTTCCTTGAGCCGAAACATTTCAAAATTAAGACTCAGAAATACTTTAAAGGTACTGTAATTTCTCAGGGCCTGCTTATGAGCTTTGAAGACTTCGGTTGGGAAAAGGACGCTTATAAACTTGGTGACTTTTTAACTCAGAAATTAAAAGTAACTTATGCAGTTGAAGAAGATAATGCTCGTAAAGCATCTTCTGTGGATAAGTATAAAAAGATGGCTCAGAGACATGGAAAACTGTTCTCTCATCAGCCTTTTAGATGGTTAATGCGTAGAACTTGGGGTAAGAAAATTTTATTCCTGTTCTTCGGCAAAACATCTGATAAGAAGGCTGGGTGGCCGGCATGGGTAGCAAAAACTGACGAAGAGAGGGTGCAAAACATGCCTTGGATTCTTGAGAATAAAAATCCATGGGTTGCAACTGAAAAGATTGATGGTACTTCTACTACTTTTACAATGAAAAGAGTTAAAACTCGTTTCTTAAAGAAAGAGAAGTTTGAGTTTTATATTTGTTCTCGTAATGTAGTATTTGATAAACCAGACAAGGCTTGTTTCTATGATACCAATGTGTACATAGAAATGGCTGAGAAATACAATGTTGAAGCCGTACTTCAGAAGATTCTGAAGAATCGTCCAGACCTCGAGTGGGTAACACTTCAGGGTGAGACTTACGGTCAGGGTATCCAGAAGAGAGAATACTCTCTAAAAGAGCATAACTTTATGGGATTCAACTTCATTACTTCTGCGGAAGGTCGTTGGGATTCTAAGCGGGCAAGCAAGTTAATGATGGAGTTTGGTATTCCGTGGGTACCAATTGTTGATGAAAACTTTATTTTCCCAGATACAGTTGATGAGCTTCTTGCTATCGCTACTGGTGATTCTGTAGTAGATGGCGGAATGCGTGAAGGTCTTGTATTCCGTTCTCAGGATGGTGTTCAGTCCTTCAAAGCTGTTTCCAATGAATTTTTACTTAAATTTCACTCTTAATGGGTGAAATTTAAGTAAGAAAGGAGTAAATAAATGGGAGTTATATATCTTATAATTGCATTACTTGATTTATTGGTTTGTATTCTTTTTGGAGTGCAAGCTACAATGGCTACAACAAATTTTCATTTAGGAAGTTCAATCTTTTGTGCAATTTGTTGGGGCATTTATTTTATTTTGAATCTGATAACATCAATTAATCATTTTAGAGATTAAAGGAGTAAAGGAAATGGCAAAGACACGAGAAATCGCTTGTATTCATTATGTATGTAACGGAAAATGTGATTTAGGCAAAGAGGCTGACTTCTACGGTCATTGCCAGACTTGCAAAACATATCGGGCTAAGCCAGGTGGTAAGCCCGCCAGAACGGATAACCGCAGACAAAAAATGGATAGGATTTTAAGAAAGGAGAAATATTAATATTCCATTTTAAAATCTTTTATTCAGATAAAGACCCACAGGAAGTGGAGATTCTTTTTGATAAGAATCTCCAGAGATATCGTTATGTAAATCTCACTAAACATCATATTTGTAAATGTACTTTTGCATCAGAAATAGACGCTATTAGAGATTTACGAAAATATCCAAACATTACAGAAATTCTTTTAACAGCTTCTCCAAAAAGAAGTGTTGAAGATTTTATTACTACTTTTGAAGAGAGGTTGGGGAAATAATGTTTCTTGAATTACATATTTCAAAAGATAATAAAAATTCATATCGGAAACTTTGTATTTCAAAAGATGAAATGTTTAATACATGGAGATATGTTTTTATTCCAGATTTAAACGAAGATGATTTGGAATGTCATATTGAGAGACAGCAGTTTCCAAATGAAACATTAGCAATTAAAGAGCTTTTAAATATTCCAGGAATTGTAGGAGTAAAAGAATTAGTTGCATTATCGTCAACTTATAAAGCTTTTGCGCCAGTAGAAGATTTTGTAAAAGAATATTATAAAGGAGAGAATTAAAATGACACTTGATACAGTTATGAAAGAGATGGTTGCCGCAATGAAGGCTAAAGACAAGGCTCGAAAAGATGTTATTTCCAGTCTTGTTGATGCTATTAAAAAGGCAGCTATTGATAAAAATTGTCGAAACAACATTCCAGAAGACATGGTTGATGCGGTTATCTTAAAAGAGCAGAAAACTGTACAGGAAATGATTGACACCTGTCCTGCCGCAAGAACAGACCTTTTGGAGTCTTATAAGTACAGACTTGAAGTAATTAAAGAATTTGCTCCAACTCTTATGACAGAGGATGAAATTCGAGCTTTTATTAATGAAGAGTTAATTGAGCTTACTCAGGTTGTTACTGAACCTATTGGACCAAAAATGAAAGGTATGGTTATGAAAAATATTATGCCTAAACTTAAAGGCAAAGCAGATGGAAAACTTATCAATAAAGTTCTTACTGAACTTTTAAACCAGTAGGAGGTTATATATGTTTAATAGTCCCGATGGAACAATGTATAAATTTAAAAATGGTACATCTATAAGTCATTCTATCCCTATTTTAAATAGGGAAGAAACTATTGATGAATACCTTGATAATATTAAAGTCAACCTTCTCGACAAGCAGAAGACTATTGAGTCTTTAAGAGAAAAAATAAATAATTTTGAAAAAGAAGCATATGCAACTAAAGAAATGCAGGATATGAAGAAACAGAGAGATGCGGCATTGGCTGATATGTGGAGAGGTTTTCCAATTACTGAGAAGGAAAGCGTAGCTATCAGAGATTGGAAAAAGAAACATGATACTGAGGTTCATGGAAATCCACATGGATATCATGGCTGTTCAGGTGGCGGATACACATATATGTTTTATCCAACAGGTATTGGTACTTTTGGATCTTGTAGATGCGATATTTGCCATCAAAGAGCAATAAGTGCAGCCTGTGCACATGGATCTTATGATCGAAATGTATATCAGGCTGAAATGAAGGAAAGAGGTGGAAGTTTTGAGTTCCAAGCATTGGGTTAAAAATATTCTCTTTTTTGTTTTATTTATATTAGTTTGTGCGGCAGGTGCCATTTTAGGCAGTAAATTTAATGAGCCTAATCATATTTATTTAACAGGTTTTATTTTTGGCGGATTCACACAAATTCTTTTAAACTTAATCCAATATTAACATAATGCCCTATCAAAAAGATAGGGCATTGATTTTTTATAAAAAATATTATATAATATATATATCAAATGAAAGAGAAAGGAAAAAATAAAAATGATTGAATTTGGTGGTTGTGACAAAGGTGATATGGCAGATGCTTTAGAGTCTTTAGCATATAAAGTTCTTCAGTATCAAAATCCTGGGTGGTATGAGATTCCAGAAGACGAAATTGTTGCTTTATTAAAAGATGAAGGACTTTTAGTAGAATCTTATTAAGGAGATGATATTTTTATGAGAGATAGATTAAGAAAAAAAGCTCAGTCAAATATTAATCATATTGTAAAAAATATCAATAAGAATATTCGAGAAGACACTTTGTGGTTAGGTCGTTTTGAAATGCGACAAATTGATTGTGCATGGGAAAGATTTTCAGACGGTTCTGGAGGTATGTTATATGTAGTATTAAGATGCCTTGATAAAGGAACTGGATATTATAAAGATTATCCTTTTGATTTCGTTGCTCCAAGAGAAAGACGAATGAATGGACATATTTGTAATATTATGGAAAAATTTATCGTTGAAGATGCTGATGTTTGGGCGCAAACTCCAAATCCAAGAGATAAGGACTTTGTAAAAGACTTTACAAAACAGCGAATTCCAGATTCTTTAATGCGGCGTCCTTATAATTATCATAAGAAATACGAGGTGTAAAATATGAGTCATGTATATTGTTGTTCTGACCTTCATGGTCAGTATGAATTATGGAAAATGGTAAAAGATATTGTATATGCGGACAATAGCTTTTGCTATGTCTTAGGAGATTGTGTAGATAGAGGTCCAGCAGGATTTAAGATTTTAAAAGAAGTTCTTGAAGATTCTGAACACTTTTTTTTAATCTGTGGAAATCACGAACAGATGTTTGCAGATTCTATGCGGGCAAAGCACTGCACAAGGCTTCATTCTTTTAATGGTGGTCAATCTACTGTTGAAGAATGGGAAGCAGATGGAAGCGATGAAAAGTACATTGATATTATCGACAATCTTCCTAAATGGTATCGTTATGATAATAAAAATGGAGAAGTTGTAATTTTATCTCATTCAGGTTTTACACCTGGTCCGCAGTTAGGCTTTCCAGAGTTTGAAGATGATTTTATTTGGAATCGAGAACATTTTGATGATGAGTGGGATGAAAAAGGCGGAATGGATAATGTAGTTATGATTCATGGACACACTCCAGTTCCTCTTTTAAGTCATTATTGTTATGAGTATATGTGTGAGATGAGCGGAAAGAAAGCTTCTCCTGGAGCATATTTCTATTGCAAAGATCCTGCGGGTAAAGCTCATAAAATTGATATTGATGGTGGATGTTTCTTTACAGGAAGTTTACCATTAATTGATTTGGATACTTGGGAACAAAATGTATTATTTGACGCAAATAGCGGTTTTGAGGATTAATAAAATGACAAGATGTGATAAATGTGTAGCACCAAAAAGTCTTTGCATTAAATGCAGAGAAAATCCTATATATGCAGAAGTACCTCAGTATTCTCAGTTTCGGGTATATAATCCAGTATGTCCGAGAGGATATACGGATTGTGTAGGCGATCCTGCTTATATTAAATGCTATCATCCAAGCTGGTATCAAAAGCTATATGGAGATTTAACTCCAGTTCAAGCTCTTGAAGTTCCTAATGGATGCATGGATTCTGTAAGAAAAGATCCTGATGAACATTTTTATTGTTATGATGATGAGGACAAATAATATGTAAATTGATAAAATAAAAAAAATATAATATAATATATATAGAAAGTTAAAGAAAAGAAATGATAAAAAATGGATATGCTTTCGGTATTGATGATCCAAGCTTTTCAGATGCTGTAGATATAGCTTTAAGAAATATAGGCGATATAATGGATCATTGGGCTATTGTTAGAGACACAGAAAAAGTGCAAAAGGAAAGGAAAGGAAAGAAGAGAATATGTTTGATTTTGGAAATATGTTTAATGGAATGTTTAAGCCAGTAGCAAAAGGTTATTGCAAGATGGGTGCCAATGGTAAGATTGCCATTAAAGTGCAGAATGGCTACAAAACATTCAATGTTAAAACAATGAAACTTACAAATTGCGATAATTTCGCATTTGATATGGATGGAGCTTTCTGGGTTGTACCGACTTTCAAAGTTGCCGTTGGTGATATTATCCTTGTCAATAATGAGCCAAGAGCTGTAATTGAGGTTGGAAAAAATTCTATCAAGACTTTCAGTTATAAAGACTCTACTATCCAGGAGACTATTCCAGAGCATCATGTTTTCATGGGAAAAACATATTGCTATGGTAAGATTTTCAGTCCATTTATGAATATGACTAAGGATAATGGTTCTATGTCTTCTATGATGAGCATGATGATGATGAGCCAGATGTTTAATGGAAATAACGCAAGCGGTTCTATGAACATGGGCGGCATGAATCCTATGATGTTTATGATGATGGGAAATGGCGGAAACATGTTTGAGAATATGTTTGATGGAGCCTTTGATTTTGGCGATGCCCCGGTGATTAATGCAGATGATGATGAGGAGGACGAAGACTAATGGGTGGAGGAAGTTGGACAACTAAGGCATTTAGTGATTATACATCTCGTTCAAGGGGAGTTTCCCTTGACGAGTTTGATACAATGGCTTTTTCAGCACAGGAGTTTTATACATCTCGTAAGCTTGACACAGCTTTAAATCCAAAAGGAGTAATGCGTGAATGTTGCGATTCCGACGAACATCCGCATACAGTTCCAGTTATTCTGGCACTTGATGTAACTGGTTCTATGGGCGGCGCCGCAGTCCAGGTTGCTAAGAAACTTAATGAGATTATGACTGATATTTATGCAGATAATTCCATTAAAGATGTTGAATTTTGCGTAATGGGAATTGGCGACCTCGCATATGATAGCGCACCAATTCAGATGTCTCAGTTTGAATCTGATATTAGAATTGCGGAGCAGCTTGATAAGATGTACTTTGAAGGCGGCGGCGGTGGTAATAGTTTTGAATCCTATACAGCTGCTTGGTATATGGGATTGAATCATTGCAAACTTGACTGCTGGGATAGAGGTCAGAAAGGTATTATCATTACAATGGGAGATGAAAAGCCAAATCCCTATTTACCAAGATGGGGATTGGTTAATTCCACAGGAGATTCTCTTCAGGGTGATGTTGAAACAGAAGATTTAAAGAAAGAAATTTTTGATAAATTTGATGTTTATCATATCTCCATTGATGATAAAGAAAGCTCTTATCAGTGGCTGTGCAGCAGACATCCAGACTTAGACGAGTCTTGGAAAGAACTTGTAGGAAACGACCATTATTTTGTATCTGGCTTAAATGGTCTTGCAAAGATTATTACAGATATTGTAATTAGTCATGGAAGTGAAACAGGAACAGCTTTTGAAACTGGTCCAGTTAAAATTGACATTAATGATAATGATACAGCTTCTTCTGAAGTGAGCTGGGATATTTAAAATATAAAAGGAGGACAATAGTCCTCCTTTGATTTTTTATTAAAAATATAATATAATATATATAGAAAGTTAAGGAAGGTGTTTTTTATGAGAGTTTATATTTATGCAACTGAAGGTACTTATCAAGGATTGCATGGAATCTATAATTGTCAAGTTGTAGATGTAAATGACGTTGAAGAAGCCAATGATTATGGCTATGAAATGGCTTATAATGTTGCTGAATCTTTTGGGTTAAATGATGAAGATGAAACTGTTGAGCAGGAATATAATTGGATTATTTATTCTATTAAAGATTCTGTTAAAGAGACAGCCGATGAGCTTGATGTGATTTGTGCGAGAATGGGCTTTGAAACTTTTGTAGATAAATACTGTGATGAAAGGTTAGATTAAGATGAAAGAAAGTAAAATTGTTATTGGAGCAAACTTTGGAGATGAAGGAAAAGGTCTTGTAACAAATCATTTTTGTGAAGATGCTCTTAATCGAGGTTTAAAACCAGTAGTAATCTTTCACAATGGAACGGCTCAGCGTGGTCATACAGTTGATTATACAACAAAATTACGGCATGTATATCATCATTTTGGAAGCGGAACCGCTAAAGGAATTCCAACTTTTTTTGCGAAAACCTTTTTTATTCATCCTATGACTTATACAAAGGAGTATTATGAATTATTAGAACAGCATTTATTTCCTTTGAATTTAAAAGGATATGTTGATCCAGAAGCAAAAGTAATTACTCCTTTTGATATGATGATTGACCATATTACAGAAAATTGGATTGCGGAGCAGAATGGTGAAAGAGAATATGGTTCTTGCGGTTTTGGCTCCTGGTGTGCTATTGAGGATAGATACGGCGATCCTACAATGAAGACTCATTTTACAGTTGCTGATTTTGCAAGCTGGACAGACGAAGAGTATCTTTTCCATATGGAAGAAATTTGGAGAGACTGCCTTGTAATTCTTTTTAAACGTGGAGTGAGACTTGATAAAATTACTACTTACAGAGAATATTTTGATAAACATTCTGTTGGTAGACAGTCTTTAATTTGTAATTTTAGAAGTGATATATTATTTTTCCTTGAGAGAAATGAAATTATTACTTTTGATAATCTTTATAATAAGTTTGATAGTTTTATCTTTGAGAATGGTCAAGGATTAGGACTTGATTTTTATTATAATGATATTTGGCATACCACTTCCCGCACAGGAGTAACATATCCTTTTGAAATTTTAGCAGATAAAAAAGATGTTTCAGTTGATGCTTGTTATGTAACACGTTCATATGTAACCAGACATGGGGTTGGTCCTATTGAACAAGAGGCTCAGAAAAAAGAAATCAATACAGAGATGTTTGATAAAACAAATGTACACAATGATTTCCAGGGCGGATTAAGATATGGTGTAATGAAAAAGAGTGATGTAATTACTCGAATTGACAATGATTTTGAAAAAGTCAAACTTGATACAAGATTTTCTAAAAAAATCATTATTACCCATTGTAATGAATATGCCCCTCAAATTGAAGGAGACTATTACAGTGATAATCCTTTTGGAATTACTCAAAGGAGATAAAATATGAAAAAAGCAATGAAAGATGTTACATTTGAAGAATTTTCTGATTGGGCTAATATGCGGGCTTGCGATGGATGCTGGTCTATGACAATGGCAATGGTCAGTATAGATGTTATATCAGAAGTAATGAAAGTAAAACCTCTGTTTCATCGTAAAAAGAAAAGAGAAGAGGCTTGGGAAAGAATTAAACAGGAAACTTTCAACTTAGACGCAGAAATTGATATTTAATTGATTTTTTATTAAAAATATTATATAATATATACATAAAGTTAAGGAAAGGATTTTTTAAAAGTCCTTTCCAAAACTAAATAAAATATCTTAATTGATATTTTATAAAAAATATTATATAATATATATGTAATAAATAATTAAAAGGAATTGATACTAATGGGACGAAGAAATGGAAAAATGATAATTAACGATTTCTATTGTATGAATTGTGGTCATAAAAATATGAGTTTACCACGTCGCAATAGTCATCAGCATGGTAGATTTCATAGAAAGAAAATGTACTGTGTATTCTGCAAACAAGAAGTAAATCATATTGAATGTAAATCATATGAGGATGTTCTTGAGTTTAAAGAAAATTTTGAAAATGGGGTGTATAAAGATGAAGCACAAGATTCTCTTTCTTATGTGCGGACCAGCAGGATCGGGCAAGACGACTTACGTCAAGAAGGAAATGGCACAGGCAACAACTTATAAGTGTGTACATGTGTCAAGAGATGAAGTAAGAGCTGAGTTCTTAAAAGAAAATGATAAAAATATCTTCAAGTATGAAGATGATGTTTTTGATGAGTTCTGTAATAGAATTAAAAACGCTTTAAATGAAGCAACTGATGATATTGCAGTTTTCGCAGATGCAACTCATCTGAGTGAAAAAGCAAGAAATCGAGTTCTTGATAAACTTGATTTAAATGGAGTAGATATTATTCCAGTTGTATTTAATTTACCACTTGCTCAGATTCTTGCTCAGAATGAAAATCGAAAAGGAATGGGACGTGCTTATGTTCCAAGAGGAACAATCAGAAGAATGTTTTATACTTTTGATAAGCCAACTTACAATGAAAAATATATCTACAAACATATTTTGATTGTAGGAGATGCTGATAAGGAGTATGTAGAATGATTTATGTGACTTCAGACTTACATTTTGGTCATTCGAAGCCATTCATTTATGAACCAAGAGGATTTCCGAATATTAATGACCATGATGAAGAGATTATTAAAAGATGGAATGAGCTGGTCCGGCCGGAAGATGAAGTGTATGTCTTAGGCGATTTAATGCTGAAAGATAATGAACATGGACTCGAATGTTTGAAACGGCTGAATGGTAAAAAGTATTTTATCATTGGAAACCATGATACAAATACAAGAGTTAATCTTTATAAAGAAAATGGTCTTGAGTGTCTTGGATATTCGACAGTTTTAAAATATAGAAAATATAATTTCTATATGAGTCATTATCCAACAATGACTGGTAATGTTGATGATTCAGGATTACATCATATGACTTTAAACTTATTTGGTCATACTCATCAACAAGTTAATTTTTATGAAGATAATTTCTTTATGTATCATGTAGGAATTGATTCTCATAACTGTTATCCAGTTTCACTTGATACAGTTATTGAAGATATAAAAAATAAATATGAGGAGTGTAAAAATATGCTATGAGCCATTTAATTGGGTATAAGAGCTATGACGGCTCTACAAAAGAATCCCAAATTTTACGAGATTTAAACAGTTTTGCTTATGACCCGCAAGAATCAAGTGGGTATCATGGAAATTTAACTTTTCATAAAAATGCAGTTTATAAAAATAAAACTGAAGCTGTTCAAAAACTTAAAAGTTTGGTAACAACGTCATATGATGACCATGCTGTTCTTTATAAAGAAGATGGCAAAGAATATTGGTTAGTAAAATATGAGTATCATTGTTGAACCTTGAAAATTAAATAAATTATTATAAGAGAAAAAGGAGTTAAGTACATGAATATTTTAAGTTCAATTCTTCCATTTATCCCTGTAATTATTATTGCAGTGGTGTTGATTGCGGTTCTTGCAACAGGATATGTAAAGTCCTCACCTGATGTAGCTTATATCATTTCTGGTCCTCACAAGAAACCTCGAATCTTGATTGGTAAATCCGGTATTAAGATTCCTTTCTTTGAGAAACTTGATAAGTTGTCTCTTGGTGCGATTCAGATTGATGTAAAAACTCGTACCGCCGTTCCAACAGCAGAGTATATTAACGTAAAAGTTGATTCCACTGTTTCTGTACAGGTTGGAAGAACTGATGAAATGATTGCACTTGCGGCTCAGAACTTCTTGAACGTTAAACGTGAAGTAATTGCAGAAAGAGTTAATGACCTCCTGGAAGGTAATATCCGTGAAATCGTTGGTCAGATGAAACTGACTGAGATGGTATCTGATAGAAAAGCGTTTAGCGAAAAAGTTCAGCAGAATGTAGTTCCTGATCTTGCCAGATTCGGACTTGAGCTTGTTTCCTTTAATGTTCAGAACTTTTCTGATGAGGGCGGCGTTATTGATAACTTAGGTATTGATAACGTTGAGCAGATTAGAAAGAATGCGGCAATCGCTAAATCTGATGCACAGAGAGAAATCGCTGTTGCTGAGGCAGCCAACGCAAAGAAATCTAATGATGCTAAAGTTCAGGCAGCTGAGGAAATTGCAGTTCGTAACAACGAGTTCGAGATGAAGCAGGCAGACCTCAAAAAGACTGCTGATACTGCAAAGGCTCAGGCTAATGCGGCACAGGCAATTGAGGAAGAGAAACAGCGTCAGTTAAAAGACGTTGCTGCTACTGAAGCAGATATTGCTCGTCAGGAAAAGCAGATTGAGTTGAAAGAAAGAGAAGTTGCTATTAAAGAGCGTGCTCTGGAAGCTGAAGTTAAGAAAACTGCTGAAGCTGAGAAGTATGCAGTACAGCAGAGAGCAGATGCTAAACTGTATGAGACTCAGAAGAAATCTGAAGCTGAGTTGTTCGAGAGAACAAAACAGGCAGAAGCTGCTCTTGCAGAAGCACAGAGAGATGCAGATGCTAAGAAAGCTCTTGCAGAAGCCGTAAAAGCACAGGGTGAAGCTGATGCAGCTGCAGCCCAGGCAAAAGGCGAAGCAGAAGCTGCTGCTATCAGAGCTAAACTTGAAGCTGAGGCTGAAGGTCTTCAGAAGAAGGCAGAGGCTATGAAGCAGTATGGTGAAGCTGCTAAGCAGGACATGCAGTTACAGGCACTTAAAGTGTACTTCGAGCAGTTACCGGCAATCGCTGAAGCTGTTGGTAAGGGATACACAAATGTTGATAAGATTATGATGTTCGGTGGAGACACCTCTAAGCTTGCGGGCGATATCATGACGAATGTAACTCAGGTATCTGAAGGACTGAGCGAATCTCTTGGAATCGACTTGAAGACTCTTCTGGCTGGTTTCATGGGTGGTAACTTAGCCGCAAATAAAGGTGTAACTATTAACGCTGATACAGTTGTTGCTCCTACTGAGGAGTAATTTCTGGGGAGGGGCTTTAAAGCCTCTCCTTTTTTTTATAGAAAGGATTAAGTATGGAAATTATTTATTTTGAAGTTAATGATTGGAACCCAGGAAGAGATTGTCCAGATTGTGAACCATTTAATACTTGGTTAGATATTGATAATTTAACTTTTAGAAATGAACAATGGTTGATTAAAAATAAAATTATTGTGGTTGAAACAATAATTGATATGTCATTAAATTATTGCGTTACAGCTCCAAAAGAATGGGTTGAGAAAAACTGTCCTTGTATTTTAAATTCTAAATTTATTAGAAAACCAAATGAAAATAACGAAGTATTTGGAAGATTTGGTTGTCCTTTTAAATCTTATACTGAAGAAAATTTAGGATACTGGTTTGCGGGCTGGGATGAATTTGACCACTGGGAACCTAAACGAGAAGATGAAATAGAGTCTTAAAAGACTCTATTTTTTTTTGTGCCAGAAAATTCGGGCTCGTAGGCGCCCTCAGCGGTCGTTGCCGCTTAAAAATCGCACCCACCAATTTTTTTTAGCAAAATGTCCCCTTTTTGATTTTCCCTTATTTTTGTGATATAATATTTTTATATAATATAAGGAGGACTTGATATGAAACAAGAACCTAAGTTCTACTGGGATGATACTACTAAAACTGCAACTTGCATTTTAGCAGATGAAAATAATATATTTACAGGTATTGCCAGCGTACATCCAGATGATATGGATATGGCTAACGAAAAGACTGGATATCAAATTGCTTTATGGAGAGCAGAGATTAAATATTATACTCATATTCGTGATAATGAGTTAAAGCCAGCTTTTAAAGCATTAAAAAAAGTAATGGATGAAATGAAGTATAGTAAAAAGTTTAATCCAAAATCTTACGAAAATAGGTCTTTGCAGAGAAACTTTTATCAAGTAGAATCTGATTTAGATACAGTTCGTGATTTGTTAACTCATACTAAACAAAAACTTAAACAGTATATTTCTGAAAAAGAAAAATTTTATCAAAAAATTAGAGCCAATAGAACAAAGAAGGACGATGTAGGACAAAAACCTTCAATTTAATTTCTCTATTTTCAAATATATATAAGGAGTTAAAAAGGAGGAACGAATGATTCAAAACTTAATATTTTTATTTTAGGAATAATTTTTATTGAATTAATAATTCCTGTAATAGAGGCTCTAACAATAGTAATTGTCACTGCTTTAGAGGTTGCCAAAGGTAAACTAAATATGACAATTTCTAAATATAATATACAAATCCAAAAGATGGCAGAAGAACTTGAGCCAGAAAATACACACGCCATTGGGTTTGTAGGACAAAATAATGAACCAGAGGAAGAAGAGGAAGACGAATGAAATTTTATGACACATGTGCATTATTAGATAACTTTGAAACTATGCCAGAAGAGAAGTTCATCATATCTTCTATTACATTAGCGGAACTTGAGAAGATTAAAACATCAACTTCTAAAGATTCTGAAGTTAAATATATTGCAAGAAAAATCTTATCTTTTTTAAATGCTAATCCTGCAAAATATGAAGTTGTATTATATAAAACATTTTTTATTTATCCTTTTACTGAAAAAGGCTTTGAAGTAAATAATGATATTAAAATTTTAGCAACTGCATATTCTTATTTCAATAATTTAAAAATAAGCGAAAGAGAAAATTTTTTCTTTGTAACAAATGATTTAACTTTAAAAGTTACTGCTACCGCATTTTTACCAGTGCAATGTATTATGTCTATGTATCCTCCAAAAGATGATTATAGTGGATATAAAGAGATTATAATGGATGATGAAATGATGTCTGATTTTTATTCTAATCCTACTGAAAATATTTATGATTTAAAAGTAAATGAATATATTATTGTAAAAAATAAAGACGGAAAACCTGTTGATTCTGCTGTATGGACAGGTTCTGAATATCGTCATACTCAATTTAGAAGTTTTAATTCTAAATGGTTTGGTGAAGTTAAACCACTTAAAGGAGATATTTATCAGACCCTTGTCGCAGATAGTTTTACAAATAATAAAATAACTCTGGTAAAAGGACCTGCGGGCTCAGGTAAAACATACCTATCTCTTGGATACTTAATGAGTCAATTAGAGCGTGGTAAGATTGATAAAATTATTATTTTCTGTAATACAGTTGCTACAAAAAATTCTGCTAAATTAGGATATTTACCAGGTACTAAAGATGAAAAACTTTTAGACTCACAAATTGGAAATGTCCTTGCAAGTAAAATAGGAAGTCGAATTGAATTAGAGAGATTAATGGATGAAGAACAGATTGTTTTACTTCCATTCTCTGATATTAGAGGTTATGACACTACTGGAATGAATGCTGGGATATATATTTCAGAAGCTCAAAATCTTGATATTACACTTATGAAACTTGCTTTACAAAGAATTGGTGAAGACAGCGTATGTATTATAGATGGAGATGAAAAAGCACAAGTTGATGATATTGCATTTGCCGGAAATAATAATGGTATGAGACGAGTATCAAAGGTCTATCGAGGCGAAGATATATATGGTGAAATTGAATTAAAAATGATTCATCGTTCTAAAATTGCTAAAATTGCAGAAAGATTATAATATAAACCAGAAGAGATTAATATCTCTTCTGGTTTTTTTATTTATAATGGAAACATGTTAAAACCTTTGAAGAAGATATTTTGGAAGAGGAGGTTTATATAAATATGACTTCAATTGAAAAAAATATTTGGGATTATCTAATTAAAGAAATTAATAATCCATATGGTGTTGCCGGATTAATGGGTAATATCTATGCTGAGTCCGGTATGATTCCAAATAGAGTAGAAGTTTTATGCTTAAATAGATTAAAAGAACATGGTCAAGTATGGAATGATTCTACTTATACTGCGGCAGTTGATAATGGAAAAATTTCAAGAGAAACTTTTCTACATCCACTCCCTAATAAACAGTATGGATATGGGCTTTGCCAATGGACCAGTCCAGGTCGTAAAGCAGGATTATACGATTTAGCAAAAATGAAACAAGCTTCTATTGGTAATGAATTAATTCAGTTACAATGGCTTATAACTGAATTAAAAAATAATTATTCTACAGTTTTATCAACTTTAAAAAATGCAACAAGCGTAAGACAAGCTTCTGATATGGTTTTAATTCGTTTTGAATGTCCTGCTAATACAGGTGAAACTGTTAAAGTAACAAGAGCTAAATATGGTCAGAGGTATTATGATGCATATGCATCTAATAAAGGAGGAAACTCAATAATGGCAAATTATAATAACTATATTAATTCTACTGGCACTCATTATATTTCTAATTCAGGTTCAGATGAAAATGGTGGATATCATAGTGGAAGAGCTGGTGACCAGACTGGCAGAGAATGGTACTTGCGTTCTTGGTATAATAGACCATGGAACTGTGTATTAAGATATGAAAAAGACCCAAGAGTAGGTCAAAAAATGGCTGAATTAAGTTGTGCCGCAGCTCTCAATAATTTAGTTGGTTATGACCAATATGAAAGAGATACTTATTGGGCTCATTTAAAAGCTTCTAATTATGACCCTGCTCAAATTACTATCGCATGTGAAGCAGACTGTTCTGCAGGCGTAATTGCTAATATTAGAGCAGTAGGATATTTACTTGGTATTCCAGCTTTACAAAATATTAGTGCAAGCTATACAGGCGATATGAGAGCCGGTTTTAAAGCTGCTGGATTCACTGTTTTAACCGCAGATAAATATCTTTCTGGATATGATTATTTACTTCCTGGAGATATTTTACTTAATGATGCTCATCATACAGCAACAAATGTTACAAAAGGATGTTTAGCAACTAATTCTAACTCACCACAACCAAGTCCAACTCCAGTAAAAACTAATACAACTTATGTTGGAAAAGGAATTGGTACTGCAACAGCAAAAACCGAGATGAATATTAGAAGTAATTCCAATACAAATAGCTCTTCTTATGGAACTATTTCTAAAGGAACTAAAGTAGAAGTATTAGAGATTTTATCTAATGGCTGGTATAAAATTGTATGGCCAGGTGCTTCATGCGGCTATGCTTATACTTCTAATTCTACTAAAACCTATTATTCATATGTAGCTAAAAAGAAGGCTCCTACAGCCACTAAACCAAAACCATCCAGTAGTAAAAAAAGTATGACTGCAAAAGAAGGCGCAACTGGCTTTAATAAATCTCTTGCAGGTACATATCGTACAACAGCTGATTTAAATATCCGCCATGGAGCAGGTACATCTAAGGCTCTTATGGTTACAATTCCAAAAGGAACAAAAGTGGCTAATTATGGATATTACTCAGTTAGCAATGGTTGTAAATGGCTGTATGTCCAATTCACATATAAGAACGTAACTTATACAGGATTTGCTTCAAGCACATATTTACGTAAATAATTATGACTAAAGAAGAACGTGATATAACTATTAAAGAACATCGCTGGCAAAGAGAAAAAGAAGTTCTTGAAAGAAAGTATAAATTAAAACAAGAAAAAAGAGAATTTAAAAAACAATTCCTTCCTAAAATATCTACTTCAAAACTCCTTATTCTTTTCTTGTTTATAAATTGTACAATTATAGAACTTTTCACAGGCTTTGTAACTTTAAAGAGCCTTGATTTAACAACTCTTACCATGGCGAATCCAGACTTTACTCCATTAGTAGCATTAATAGGTGCGGTCGTGAGTGAGGTCGTAGGATATGCGGTCTATGCATTGAAGTCCGCAAAAGAGAATACCGCAGGTGGTATTACATATGAAACAGCAATGCGTCAAATTGACGAAGATAAAGCTAAAGGATAATTGATTTTTAACCCTAAAAGAGAAGATTTTCTCTTTTAGGGTATTTTTTTTTGACCGTAACTAAAATTTTAAGAATTGATTTTATTATTTTTTTATGCTATAATATATGTATGATAAGAAAAAATGATGATTTTAAAGTTGAAAGGAGATTTATATGTCTGAGAATTATGGTAATAAGGCCAGGAATGTGGCCAGAGATGGATAATTATTTATGAATCTTTTCTATATTCTTATAGAATAAAGAAAAGGAGAAAAATATTTTATGTATCAAATTTATCGTATTAAAAACAAAATAAATAATTTTGTTTATATAGGTTCATCAATTGATGTACCGAGAAGATGGAGAAATCATAAAGAAGCATCAATTAATGAAAAAGATCATCATTATAATTATCCTTTAATGAAAGCTTTTAGACAATATGGATTAGACAATTTTGTTTTTGAAATCATTGAAACTGTTAATACTTTTGAAGAGATGATAGAACATGAACATGATTGGATTATAAAAGAAAATTGTGTATATCCTTTTGGATATAATCAAACAGACAATACTAATAGTCCAATGTTTGATCCTAATATAGTCAAAAAAATGAGCGAAATAAAAAGAGAAAAATATGGAAAAAAAATTTGTGAAATTAATCCGAAAGGAGAAATTTTAAATACATGGAATTCATTAGCTGAAGCAGCTGAAAAAACAGGCTTAAATCGTTTTAAAATAAGTTCTGTTTGCAGCGGAACCAGATTAACAACTGGAGAAAGAATTTTTCGTTTTATAGAAGATGATATTATTATAGAACCAAAAAAGAAAGTTAATCAAACTCAAAATAATAGAATTACAAAAGCAAGTAAAAAAGTAATTAAATTAGATGATAATGATAAAGAATTACAAATTTATGATAGTATCGCATTAGCTGCGAAAGCAAATAATTGTGATGCTAGTGGAATTTCTAAAGTTTGTAATGGAAAAAGGAAAAAATGTGGAGGTTTTAAATGGAAATACCAGTAAAAGTAAATAAATCAGAATATGGTGTTGGTCAAATAAAGACTCTCGAAGGTATTGAAGCAATTAGATTAAGAGCAGGAATGTATATTGGAAGTGTCGGACCAGATGGAGTTAGACATATCACTCTTGAAATTATTTCCAATGTAATTGATGAATATTTAAATGGATATTGTACAAAGTGTAATATTGAAGTAACGGAAGATGACATGGTAAAAGTAATGGACGATGGGCGTGGAGTTCCTTTTGGAAAAGCTGCGGACGGTTCAGAAACTCTTGAGAATATTTTCACTAAACTTCATACAGGAGCTAAATTTGATAGCTCTGGTAAAACTGGATATAATACATCTGGTGGTATGAATGGTGTTGGTGCAAAAGCAACAAATGCATTGTCTGATAAATTTATTGTTTCTTCCAAGAGAGATGGTAAAATTGCAACAATGACATTTGAAAAAGGTGAAAGAAAAGATTTTAAAGTTGAAAAGTATGCGGGACAGGATACTGGAACAACTATTACTTTTCATCCAGATGTAGAGATTTTTAAAGAAGGAATCTCACTTGATTATGATAATTTAAAAAGACAGGTTCAGGAATTAGCATATCTTTCTCCTGGATTAACCTTTACATTAAAATATAAAGGTAAGGCTGAAGATGTAATTGTTTCTCAGAATGGTATTCTTGATTATATTCAAGATTTGAATAAAAAGAAAAATACTATTACATCTGTTTTTTATGCTGAAGCTTCCGAAGATAGAATTGGTGTAAAATTAGCAATGTTGTATAACGATAGTTATACTGATACTTATAAATTATATACAAACTCAATTCCAAATACAGCTGGAACTCATCTTACTGGATTTAGAACTGCATTGACTTCTGCAATTAATAATTATGCAAGAGAGAACAAACTTCTTAAAGAAAAGGATTCTAATATCGTAGGTGATGAGTTAAAAGAAGGTCTTGTATTAGTTCTTTCTTTTGTGATGCCAGACCCAGTCTTTTCAGGTCAGACAAAAGAGAAACTTGATTCAAGTGAAGGACGTACAATGGTCCAGAAGCTGGTGTCAAAAGAGATTGCAATTTGGCTTGATAGTCATCCCAACGATGCAAAAGCAATTATTAATAAGGCTTTATTAGCACGTGCCGCAAGAGAGAAAGCTAAAAAAGCTAAAGAAACAGTTCGTAAGGCAGATGTGAAGAAAAGAGCAGTAATGCCTGGTACATTAGCAGATGCAAGTTCTCGAAATAGAGCTTCTTGTGAAGTGTTTATTGTAGAGGGAAAATCTGCGGCCGGTTCAACAAAAGAAGCCAGAGATAGAGCTACCCAGGCTGTGTTCCCCGTACGAGGCAAGATTCTTAACGTATTAAAGGCAGACCTCGCGAAGGCATTAAAGAACGCAGAAATTGATGGTATGATTACTGCTTTTGGACTTGAAATTAAGGATGGAAAAGTAATTGTAAATAAAGATAAATTGCGTTACGGTAAAATTGTTATTACAGCCGATGCAGACGTCAGTAAAACGGCGTATGAAAGACTTTTCGCCTAATCAGGCGGGTAAAAATTTTTGGACAAATCATATTTATGGGACCCATACGGTTCTCATATAAATATGAAAGAGAAGAAAATTTTTGCTAACGGGGAATCCTAAACTTGAAATAGCATGGAAATCCCGTGGGAAACAAATATTTATCCATTCTCTTTTAGTAAACATAAAGGAGAATAAAAATGATAGGAATTTATAAAATTACTGAAAAAGAAAATCCTACAATGTTCTATGTAGGAAAATCAAATGATATAGAGAGAAGATTTAAAGAGCATATTCAAAAATCTTATGCTCAATCAAGAATCCCTTTTGATGATTATATTAGCGAAAAAGGAAAAATGCTTTTACATATGAAGTATTAGAAGAGTGTTCTTTGGAAGAATTAAACCTTAAAGAAAAGTACTGGATAGATAAACTTGAAGCAACTAAATCTGGTAATAAATTTAATGGCGGATTAACAGATGTCGTTGGGTCTAATAACCCAAAAGCAAAACTAACTGAACAAGACGTCATTGAAATTAGAAAAGCTTATAATAATCATCAAAAACAAAAAGATGTTTATGAAAAATATAAAGACATTATTTCTTTTGGCTATTTTCAAAACTTGTGGCAAGGACGCTCGTGGGCACATATAATGCCAGAAGTGTTCACAAAAGAAAATAAAGAATATTATATCTTTCAAAATAGTAAGGGAGCAAATAGCGCAGCAGCGAGTTTTTCTAATGAAGAGATTCTTGAAATTAGAAAAAGATATGTAAAAGAAAGCGCAAAAGAAATTTATCAAGATTATCAAGGGCGCGTATCCTATCAGACGTTTCAAGAAATCTTATGGGGAAGACGATATAATAACCTTCCTATATATAAAAAAAGAGAAAAGAAATGGATAAATGTTTGAACCTGTATCGACTATCCCCTAAGCCTTCTGGGCAGGGGAGTAGGGCAACTATTGATACGTTGCGAGGTTTTAGGAAACGAATCCTCTCTCAAACCGAAATGGTCTCCTCTCTAAGATAGAGAGTAAAAGATAGTCAGTGCTTATAGAAATATAAGAATAACACGCGATGGTAGCCACATTAGAGCGTTGTTTTTAACCTTTATTTGGAAATTTGCTCCGCAGTTAATTGAAGATGGATATATTTATGCGGCAGTTCCTCCACTTTATAAAGTTACACAGGGAACTAAGATTACTTATCTGAAAGATGATGCGGCTCTTGAGGAGTTCAGAAAGACAGCTAAAAAATCTTTTGAACTGGGTCGTATGAAAGGTCTTGGCGAGATGGACCCGTCCGAAATGGCTGAAACAGTTATGAATCCAGAAACCAGAACTCTTAAACAGATATGTATGGAAGATGCAGAAGAAGCTGCTAAAACTTTCATGGGACTGATGGGTGAGTCAGTTGTTTATAGAAAAAAATTTATTGAAGAGAATGCATGGAGAGCAAATATTGACGTATAATGATGCAATGTATCTGGCCGTTGGAGTTGAAGACGGCTGGATACATGTAACTCCAAAAGTGTGGAAAGAATATTTAAAAGCTAAAGAGGTTATTAAATGGAAACAAAAATATTTGAATTTGTACCAGAAGAGTCAGAACACTTTGAATCCCAATTTTTAAAATGGTATGATGCGGGCAAGCCTAAAAACAATTTTAATGAGGCTTATGATTATAGTACAATAACTCAATTTCTTATATGGGAATATGGATTATCAGATGAGTCATATGATGAACCTCGTAGATGGAATCAGATTGTAGAAGGAGTTGTTTGTATTAATGGACGCTATTTTTCTGTTTGTTACGATAGAGGTTTAACAGAAATGCAAGAAGATTATTATGACTTTGATGATGATATTACTGAAGTTGAAAAGCGTACAGTTTTAAAAGAGGTAACAGAATGGAAGAAAAAAAGATAATTGAATTAGCTGGAGATTTTTCTCAGAAACCAGATATGGCTGCAATTACAAAAATAACTCCTATAAAAGATGGGGATAAAGTAATCTTACATTTTGATGTAATGAAATATGATTTAGATATAGACATTGTTGCTGAACAATTTAAGCTATGGCAGCAATGTTTTCCGCATAATGATGTAATTGGAGATTTGTGCAATACAGGCATTGAAGTAAAGGAGTAAATATGATATTTTATACAGACGGTTCTGCGAGTCCAAATCCAGGTCCAGGTGGCTTTGGAGTTGTTCAAGTTGATACAGAAGGGAACATTTTAAGTACCTATTCCAGTAGACAGGATAATACAACTAATAATGAACAGGAAATGAAAGCTATTCTTTATGCGGCCTGTCAAGGAGTATTAGCTAAAGAAGATGTGTTAATTTATTCTGATTCTGCATATGCAATTAATACTTTTTCAAACTGGATGTATAATTGGGAAAGAAATGGATGGATTAAAGGAGATGGAAAAGTGCCTGAAAATTTAGAAGTTGTGCAGGCTTTTTTTGAAGTATCTAAAATGATTGAAGTTACTTTTGTAAAAGTAAAAGGGCATTCTAAAAATCCATTCAATGAGCTGGCAGATAATCTGGCAAGGTTAAACCTGGTAACTATTTGACAATTTAATTTTTTTATGGTAATATATTATATATGGATAAGAATAAAGAACAGTTAAAAAAACAATTATTACAATTTGTTAAATCAGTTAAAGAACCTATGACAAAAGAAGAATATGATAAATATATGGAAGAATATCATAAACAAGATCCTCTTTTACAAACAGGTTCTGGTTATTTATATGTTCCATCAGAAGATGTTGTCGTTAGTGCTGATTCAATTTATAATTTTATAGAAAGAGTTATAGATGAAAGTATGATGGATGTAAAAATGCAATATTATAAAGAATTATTTGATAAGGGAGAGTTTTAATGAGTGAGAATATTATTCAAGTAAATATTAAAGATGAAATTGAACAGAGTTTACTTGATTATGGAATGAGTATCATTTCAGATCGAGCTTTACCTTCAGCAGAAGATGGATTAAAACCTGTTAATAGACGTATCTTATATGATATGTTTGATAAAGGTTTTATGAATAATAAAAAATTTGTAAAGTGCGCTCAGCCAGTCGGAGATACAATGGGTAGATTTCATCCACATGGTGATAGCTCTATTTACGGTGCATTAGTATGGATGTCTCAGGAGTGGAATATGCGTTATCCGCTTATTTCTTGGCATGGTAATAATGGTAGTCGAGATGGTGATGAACCAGCAGCATATAGATATACAGAGTGTAAACTTTCTAAATTAGGAGAGGAAATGCTCGCAGATATTAAAAAGAATACAGTAGATTGGATGAATGCTTATACAGACGAAGAACAGGAGCCAATTTATTTACCTGGCCGCATTCCAAATCTTATCGTGAATGGTACTTCTGGAATTGCGTGGGCGATGGCTTGTTCATTTGCACCACATAATTTATCAGAAGTTATGGATGCAACTATTCATCTTTTGGAAAATCCAGAATGTGATATTAGGGAACTTTTAAATTATATTAAAGGTCCAGATTTTCCAACAGGTGGATTACTTATTAATAAAGATGAGCTTGAAACAGCTTATCTTACAGGAAAAGGTCGTGCAAGATTAAGAGGTGAATATACAATCGAATCTTCCAAAAGTGGAGATAGCATTGTTTTTACTTCAATGCCTTATAAGGTTTCAAAGGAGGATTTAATTGTTGAAATTGACAACCTTTGCGAACAAGGTGAGATTAATGGCATTACAACGATTCGCGATGAATCAAACCAAAAAGGTGTCAGGTTTGTCATTGAACTGGGAAAAGGAGTGTCAACAGCTCCAATTATTGCAAAACTTTTTAAGTCCACAAGACTTGAAAGTACGTATTCATTCAACCAAGTTGCACTGGTTGACAAAAAGCCAAGACTTCTTAATATCAAACAATTATTAGAGAATTATATTGAACATCAAAAAGATGTTCTTTTAAGAAAAACTAAATTTGATATTGAAAAAGTTCAGGCTAAAATTCATATTCTTGAAGGATTGCTTATTGCTTTAGAGGATATTGATAATATCATTTTACTCATTAAAAAGTCTGCAAGTGCGGCTGAAGCTAAAGTTGTTCTTATGAATAAATATAATCTTAGCGAGGCACAGTCTAAAGCAATCTTGGATATGAAATTATCTCGTTTAGCAAAATTAGAGTCTGTTGAAATAAGGAATGAAAAAGATTCTTTATTAATTAAAGAAGGTGAATTAAATCAGATTCTTTTAAATCCAGTTCCAGAAATGAAAAAGAACTTTACAGAGATTAAAACCTCATATGGAGATGCTCGTAGAACTACAATCACACAAGTAAATATCACAAAAGAAGAAAAAGAGATTGAATATGTAGAACCAGAAAAATGTGTTGTTGTAATGACAGAAGATGGTTTGATTAAACGTATTCCTTCTACAAGTTTCAGAACTCAGAGAAGAAACGGAAAAGGTATTAAAACACAGGGTGATGTTGTTAAAACCACCATCCGCACAAATACTATTGATTCTCTGATGGTATTTACAACAAAAGGAAAAATGTATCGTATCCTTGTAAATGATATTCCAGTAGGTACAAATGTATCTAAAGGCCAGTCAATTAAGTCTTTAATTGCGATGGATACTGATGAAGAACCTAATTTAATTTATTCTATTTATAGAGATACTGATGCAAAATATTTATTATTTGTAACAAAGAACGGAATTACAAAGAAAACCTCATTAGAGGAATATACAAATACAAAGAAAAAAACTGGAATTATTGCTATTAATCTTAAAGAGGATGATACATTAGTATCTGTAAATCTTGTTAAAGATGAAGATTTAGTTCTTTTAACCTCTAATGGTATGGGAATTAAGATTAATTCTGGAGAGATTTCAGCTTCTGGTAGAGCAACAGCAGGTGTTAAAGGAATCACTTTAAAGAAAGATGATTTTGTAGTTGCAGCATTACCAGTTCGTAATAAAACAGATTACATTGCAATCTTTTCATCTAAAGGTCTTGGAAAGAAGATTGAAATGGATGAATTAGTTCTTCAGAAACGTGCGGGAAAAGGCTTAATTATTTATAAGCCAACAGATGAAACAGGAACAGTTATTTCTGGTGCTTTGGTTGCGGACGAGGATAATATTCTTGTTGTTGGCAAATTAAGTTCAATTTGTATTTCCGCAAAAGATATTCCTCTTGCAAGCAGAATCGCAACAGGTAATCAGTTAATTAAAAACGGTGAAATTACTTCTGTGACAAAAATTTAAGTGGGATTTATTTCCCACTTATCTTTTCCAAAAGGAGAATATATAAATGAATGAAATTATTCAAACTTTAAATAATTGGACAAAAGCATATGATGAAGGTCATCCAGAAGTATCAGATAAAGAGTGGGATGAATTATATTTTAAATTAAAAAAGATGGAAAAAGAAACGGGCATTGTTCTTCCTAATTCTCCTACAAATAGTATTTCATATGAAGTAATATCTGAGTTACAGAAAGTTAAACATAATCATAAAATGCTATCTTTGGATAAAACTAAAGACTGGGATGAATTTATTAATTATTTTGCTAATCTTAGTCCATTTAAAGATGTTTGTGGAATGCTGAAAATGGACGGATTAACTTGTAGTTTAAAATACGTTGATGGTAAACTTGTATCTGCGGAAACCCGTGGAGACGGAATCATTGGCGAGGATATTCTTCATAATGCTCGCACATTAAGATCTATTCCGCAAACTATTGATTATAAAGATGAATTTATAATTGATGGTGAAGTAATTTGTACATATAAGGATTTTAAGCCATTTGAAGATGAATATAAAAATCCTCGTAATTTTGCATCTGGAAGTATTCGTCTTTTGGATGCAAATGAATGTAAAAAGCGTAATTTAACTTTTGTAGCTTGGAATGTTATAAAAGGATTTGATGAAGAAAATTCTTTTATGAGAAAACTTGAATTTGCAAGAAATTTAGGTTTTACTATTGTTCCATTTACTCCAAGTTTTGACTGGGATGCAAGAGAATATCTTATTGAATTGGCTAAGACTCTTGGTTATCCAATAGATGGATTGGTTGGAAGATTTGATGATATTGCATATGGTCAAAGTTTAGGAGAAACTATTCATCATGTTCGTGCGGCATATGCTTTTAAGTTTTATGATGAAGAATATGAAACTACTCTTGAAGATATTGAATGGAGTATGGGCAGAACTGGTGTATATACACCTGTAGCCATTTTTGAATCAGTTGAAGCAGATGGTTCTACTATTTCAAGGGCAAGTTTGCATAATCTGAGTGTTTTAAAAGAAGTTTTAAAAGCTCCTTTTAGAGGACAAAAAATTAAAGTCGCAAAAATGAATATGATTATTCCGCAGGTTACATGGGCAGAACATCCTGAACATATTGAAGCTAAATATCGTATTCGTATGCCATTAAGATGTTCATGTTGTGATGAACCATTGACTATTAAAGAATCTGATTCTGGCGTAGAAAATGTATATTGCCCAAATCCAAACTGTGAAGGAAAATTGTCTACAAGATTAGACCATTTTGCAGGCAAAAAAGGTTTAGATATAAAAGGTGTTTCAAAGGCTACTATTGAAAAACTGATTGATTGGGGCTGGATTAGTTCTATTGGAGATATTTTTGAATTAAAACAGTATAGAGAAGAGTGGATTAAGAAACCAGGTTTTGGTGTAAAATCTGTTGATAATATTCTAAACGCAATAGAAAAATCTAAAGAGGTATCTTTGGATAAATTTATTGCAGCTCTTGGTATTCCCTTAATTGGAAACAGTATAGCGAAAGAACTCACAAAATATATTAAGTCATATTCTGATTTTAGGGATAAAGTTGATAATAGATTTGATTTTGCTCAATTTGAAGGCTTTGCAGATAGTAAGACTTTAGCTATTTGGAAGTTCGATTATTCTGAAGCAGATAAAATTTATAATAATTATATTTCTATTCCAGAAGTAGAAGAAGTTGAAGAATCTGCGGCGCAGACTCTTGATGGTATTACTGTAGTTATTACAGGTAAATTAACTATGTTTAAAAATCGTGCGGCGTTGCAATCTGCTATTGAATCTGCTGGTGGTAAAGTAGTAGGTTCTATTAGTAAGAATGTAAAGTATCTTATTAACAATGATGTAAATTCAACATCTTCTAAAAACTTAGCAGCTAAAAAGCTTGAAATTCCTATTCTTTCGGAACAGGATTTCGTAAAAAAGTTTTTGACTTAATTTAAAAAAAATGTTACAATTAAATTGTAATAAAGATAAGGATAGAAAAAAAATATGAATAAGAAAGAAATCAAGAATTTGGCTAAACAAATCGCAAAGGCTGAATTAACTATTCAGAATTCCACTGATCAAAAGGAAAGAACGTATGCGATGGATACAATAATTGCTTTATCCAGTAAACTCTCCTCTTTAGAGGAAATGGAACGCATCGATGAGATGGTTCAGAAAATTTTAGAAAAATAATTCTTGACTTAAAAATATTTTTTTGATATAATAATTACATAAGCTAAGAGAGCTTAGAAAAATTACACAAACAATAAAATTATTTAATTAAAGGAGATTTGTTATTATGGCAAAAATGAAAGAAAATTCACGTAAAGTATTTGAGTATTTAAAGACTATCGGAGATGCAAAGGTTACAGCAGCAGATGTAGCAGAGGCACTCGGAATTGAGAAGAAACGTGTAGACGGAATCTTTACTTCCGCTATTCAGAGAAAAGGTCTTGGAGTTCGTACTCCTGCAGAAGTTGAGCTTGAGGACGGAAGTCATAAGGCAGTTAAGTTCTTGTCTCTTACACCAGCTGGCATGAGCTTCGACCCAGACGCTGAAGATGAAGCTGAGTAATTAAATTATTTTTGTAATATAAATTAAAAGAGATAAGGTAATACTTATCTCTTTTTTTAACAAAATATGATTACCGCAATTATAGCAATTTTTTGTCTTGTATTGGGGGCTGGGTTAGTATATCTGTTTATGCAACCAAAAGTCAAAGTCACTCAAGAGGAAGATAAAAAGATTCTTGAAAAGAATAAAGCCGTTCAATTTGAGTTACAAGCGATGGAGCAAAGAACGGATTACTTAAAAGAGCAATATGAGCAAAAATTGCAAGAATATAAGAAATTAAAACAAGATGTTGATGAAGAATTTAAAATTTCAGAAGAAACTGCGAAGAAATATTATCAACAAATGCTTGATTTTTATAAACAAAAATATCATGTAGAATCTGAAGAGATTCATGCAATTTTTATGGATACTAAACACAACTTAGAAGATAGCTATGAAGAACTTGCGAAAGAATTGGTTCAAGACTATCTTGATAAAGAGCAAGAAAGTATCCAAAAGATAAAGAGATTAAATGAAAAAATTCAAAGTGAAGAGTCTCAATTAGAGGATTTGCGGCATAAGGTAGAGGCCGCAGTAGCTTATGATAAGCGCAATGAAGAGAATAAAAATAAAAGTAATTTTTATAAATTAAATCTTACAGATGAAGATTTAGATGAAATTAGTGAATTAAGAAAAATTATTTCACATTTTAGAAATCCTGAGCCTGTTAATAAGGTCATATGGAAAACATATTATGAGAAACCTTATACTGATTTGGTCGGTAGGGTAGTGGGTTCTGGAGTTCATTGCGGCATTTATAAAATTACTAATCTTCAAAATAATATGTGCTATGTCGGACAGAGTACGAATATTGCTGAACGTTGGAAGCAGCATATTAAGCGTGGATTGGGCGCAGATACTCCGACCCGCAATAAGCTTTATCCAATTATGCAGGCTGTTGGAGTTGAAAATTTTTCATTTGAAATTATTGAAGAATGTACAAAATCTCAATTAAATGATAGAGAAGATTATTGGCAAGATTTTTTTAAAGCAAAAGAATTTGGTTATAGTATAAAATAAAGGAGAAAATTGTTATGTATAGAATTATTGATGGACGAGGAACAGGAAAAACTTCTCGATTATTTTTACTTGCAAAAGAAGCCGGTGTTCCGATTATTTGCCAGTGCCCGCAAGATATGAGAGAAAGAGCTTATTCTTATGGAATAACTGGAATTGATTTTATGAGTTATCAAGAGGCTATTACCGCAGGAGATAAATCTGACACGGCTAAAGAGGTCTTTGTTGATAATATTGAACAATTTTCTTATTATATATTAATGAAGAATCATTTTAAGTTGAAAGGATTTACAGTATCAAATGAAGATTAAAGTATTTACAACTGATCAAAAAGGTTATATTACTTTAACGCAGAAAGAGCTTCAAGAGCTTTTAAATGAAGCTTATTGGGAAGGTTATAATGAGGGAAATAGACCTATACCAACTTATCCTAATCGTCCAAATCCTTACTATTGGACTACTGCAACAAACGGTAATGTAACTTTATTAAATAATCCAGATGTTACTAATAATGCTAAAATTAGTACACCAACAGTAACAACTACTACTGGAAGTTTATCAATTAAAGCAGAAGATATGAAACCATATTCAATTAGTTATGATACAAAAACCAGAGGTAAATAAAAAATGAAATTTGAAAATATAAAAGTTTATAATTTTGAAAATGCTTTAAGAGGAATGAGAAATCCAAAAAATTCTTGGAATTTAAGTGATAGCTATTTTGGGCTTATTAATATAGACGATGATGAGCATGATTATGAAGTTGCTGAAGAGTGGGTTCAGAAGAAATTTCCTAATTATCCATCTGACGCAGATAATGAGGCTCTTATGGCTCAAGAAGAATATGATAGATGGCTTTTAAATAATGGTATTCTTGAAATTAATTTTGACCATCAGTTAGCCAATGTCGCTTTTATTGGTCCAAATGATATGAAGCTTGCTAAGGCTCTTATTCATGGCGGTTCCGAACATAGAAAATTTTTAAGACAAATTATGGTAACAGTTGACATTACAGCCCCACTTTTCTGGTGGAAGGAATTTGATACTTATAAAGTAGGTACTACAGCTAATTCTACTTCTACAATGCATAAACTTACGAGCAAGCCAATCACAAAAGATTGTTTTGAAATTGATGATTATGACCAAGATTTATCTGTCGATTTTACAGACCAATCTCTTGCTGGAGAAAATGGTTTTACTGACCACTGGCATATGGATATGTTTGTTGATGACCTTATTGATAGATTAGAAGAGCTTAGACTTACTTATTTACAAACTAAAAATAAACGCTATTGGAAAGAACTCGTTCGTTGGTTACCAGAATCTTGGCTTCAGACAAGAACTGTCACAATGAATTATGAAAACGTTCTGGCTATGGTTCATCAGAGGGGCCATCATAAACTTACAGAATGGTCTGGAGATGGCGAAGAATTTATCAATGAAAGTTTCATTAAATTTGCTCATTCTTTACCTTATTCTGATGATTTTATCTTTATAGATAACAATACAACAGAAAGTAAGTAAAACAGTATTGATTTTTATTTAAAAAAATGTTATAATATACTTATAAGATGAAAGATGAAAGCGAGTTAAAGAGAATGAGTAAAAAAGAAAAATTTATTGAATGTATAGATTCATTATTTGCAGATTTAGATATGGCAGATATTGACCCAGATGTAATTGCTTATTGGGAGGCTTTTAAAGGAAAAGGTACTTCTGATAAACCATTATTTACTGATAATGGAAAAATGATTTTAAAATATATGCAGGAGCATGTTTCTGATATGCCAATGGGTAAAGCAAAAGATATTGCGGAAGGAATGTTTGTTTCTTCAAGAACTGTATCTGGCGCAATTCAGAAACTTGTTAAAGATGGATATGTTGAGAAGATTGGGTCAGACCCAGTTGTCTATGCTTTAACAGATAATGGAAAAACAGTTAATATTAATGATTAATTAAATAAAAAGAATAAATATAATTAAGGAGAATAGAATAATATGAAGAGTATGGTGAATAGAAGTCACATCGAGGGGTTTATTTATGAGCATGACTTACAGTTAAGAGAGTCTGGTGCAAATTCAAAACATCCAGGAACTAAATTTATTATGGGTAAGCTTAGCATTGCCACTGATAATGATATGACAAATATTGTACCTGTTCATTTTACATATGTAACAGCAACAACTGCAAAAGGAAATACAAATGCTACATTTGGTATTCTTAATCAGATTATCAATGGAGAACTTGGCTCTGTAATGGAACATGGCAAAGAGAATGCCGCAAAAGTTCGTGTTGATTCTGCAGTTGGTTTAAATGAGTTTTACTCTGATAAAAATGGTGAAGAGAAACTTGTTTCTGTTAAAAGAAATGAGGGCGGATTCGTTCATACTTGCGTTGATTTGAACGAAGACGAGAAAATGAGAAATACTTTTGAAGCTGATATTCTTATTACAAATGTAAGAACTATTGATGCGAATGAAGAACAGAATACTCCTGAGAAAGCTATTATCAAAGGTGCGATTTTTGACTTTAGAGGCGCAGTTCTTCCTGTTGAATTTTCAGCAATTAATCCAGGAGCTATTTCTTATTTTGAGGGACTTGGTGCATCTGCAAAAGAACCTGTATTTACAAAAGTAAAAGGTCGTCAGGTGTCTGAGGTAATTACTCGTACAATTACTGAAGAGTCTGCATTTGGTGAGCCTTATGTAAGAACAGTTCAGTCTAATAGAAAAGATTGGGTTATCACTTGGGCTCTTCCAGATCCATATGTATGGGATGATGCAAGCACAATTACTGCGGCAGAGCTGACAGAGGCTCTTGCAAACAGAGAAGTTTATCTTGCTGATGTGAAGAAACGTCAGGATGAGTATAAAGCTTCTAAAGGACAGGCAGCTGCTCCAACTTCTGCAACTCCTGCAAAGGGCGGCGGCGCATTTAACTTCTAATGACAGTTTCTGAATTAATTATTTTACTACAGTCGTATCCAAAAGATGCGATTGTAGTAAATGATATGGGAATTGTATCAAAAGAAGATATTTATATACAAAATGAATTTTATAATGGTGACAGTGCAAATCCTAATTGTGAAATTTTAAAAGATGTTGTAAGAATTAATTAAAATAAAATTGCGGGTGGTCGGATGCCAATGCCGCAAGAAGGAGAAAATAATGGGAATTAATTTATTAAATATTGAGCCACATAAGGTTAGTAAAGATTTAAGTGGATATATTACTTATATCTATGGGGCTCCTAAGACAGGAAAAACAACTTTAGCAGTTCAGATGCCAAAAACACTTTTACTCGCTTTTGAACGTGGATATAATGCATTACCTGGTGTAATCGCTCAGGATGTTACTTCTTGGGGAGATATGAAACAGGTTATGAGAGAGCTTAAAAAGCCAGAAGTTAAGGCTAATTTTGATGCCGTAGTTGTTGATACTATTGATATTGCTTCTGATTTCTGTCAGAAATATATTTGTCAGCAAAAAGGTATTGAGGCTCTTGGAGACCTTGGATATGGAAAAGGTTGGACTGCTTTTAAAGATGAATTTAATGATGTATTTAGAGGCTTAACTCAGTTAGGATACGCAGTATTTTTCATCGGTCACCACAAAGAGCAGACAATTACAAATGATGATGGAACAGAAAGAATTGTAATTCGTCCTGCGCTTAGTAATTCAACAAGACAGGTTATTGAAGGTATGGCTGATATTTATGGATATGCTCATCAGTCTAATAAGAATGAAATGTCTGTATTAACACTTCGTTGTCCAGATGATTCTATTAGCTGTGGTGGTCGTTTTAAATATATTGCAAGTGAGTTTCCAATGAGCTATGATAATCTTGTAGAAGAGATTCATAAAGCTATTGATAAAGAAGCTCTTGAGCATGGTAATCAGTATGTTACAAATGAACGTGAAAAACCTGTTGAGAAAGAGGAATTAAATTATGATGCATTAATGAATAAGTTCCAGGAGTTAGTTGGTAATTTAATGCAGACTTCTGAGGCTAATGGACCTAAGATTACAAAGATTATTGAGAAATATCTTGGTAAGGGTCGTAAAATTGCGGATGCAACTCCAGAGCAAGTTGAGATGATTAACTTAATTGTAACTGAGATTGAAGATGAATTAATGCATAGCTAAGATACATAATCTTAAAGTCAATCCAAGTTATATTCTTGGATTGACTTTTTTATTGAAAAATGATATAATATTATTATAAATTGGGAGAAAGGAGTAAGAATATTTGGCACATAAAGTAAAATGTATATATTGTCATCAAACGTTTGATAGAGATAAATATTCTTTTGTTCAAGTCTCACCAAGAAGATATGCTCATACTGAATGTGCAAGTAAAGAGCAAAGTCGATTAAAGCAAGAAGAAGCTGATAAAATAGCTTTAGAAGAATATATCATTAAATTGTTGGGCGATGACTTTATAACTCCAAGAGTTAGAAAACAAATAAATACATACATTGAACAATACCAATATACTTATTCGGGAATTAGAAAAGCTTTAGTTTATTTTTATGAGATAAAAGGTAATTCTACAGAAAAAGCAAATGGCGGCATAGGTATCGTTCCTTATGTTTATAAAGATGCTTTTAATTATTATTATTCCATTTGGGAAGCGAATCAAAAAAATCAGGATAAAGATGTTCAAGAATTTGTTTCAAAAGAAAAAGTTATAAAAATCGAACCCCCAAAAAGGAATTTGAGAAAGCGGAGATTATTTGCATTTTTAGACGAGGAGGAAGCTGAAAGTGGCGAGTAAGTATGTCGATGTGACTGCAATAATGCAGGTAATTGGATGTGTTTATAATAATCCTCAGATTTTGGAGTTTGAAGATAAATACACTATTACAGATGAAGATTTTCCAGATGAATTCCATCGAACTGTATTTGGTGCTATTTATAAAATTTATGAACTTGGAGCAAAAACTATCACATTAGAGAACTTAGCTGATTTTTTAAGTTCAAGACCAAAATCTGCGGCAATATATAAGAAAAATGATGGCGATAAATGGTTATTAAAAGTAGCTGATGTCGCATCTCAGTTATCTTTTGATTTCTATTATAATAGATTGAAGAAGATGACATTATTAAGAGCGTATGATAATTATGGAGTAGATGTTTCTGATATCTATGACCCAGATAATATCTTAGATATCAAAAAGAAACAACTTCAAGAAGACCTATTAGATAATTCTTCTTTAGAGGAAATTGCGGATAGGGTTGACCGCAAGATAAGTGATATTCGTTTAAAATATGTTGATGATACTACTGGAGAAGCTATTCAAGCTGGAAAAGGTGTTTTACAGTTAATCCAGAAATTTAAAGATCATCCAGAAGTAGGTGTACCTCTTTATGGAAGGTTAGTAAATACAGTTACTCGTGGAGCAAGATTAAAGAAATTCTATTTACGTTCTGCAGCAACTGGTATAGGTAAGACTCGTTCAATGATTGCGGACGCTTGTAATATAGCTTGTAATAAAATATATGATGAGTCTTTTGGATGGATTAAAAATGGTACATCTGAACCAACTTTATTTATTACAACAGAGCAGGAACTTGAAGAAATCCAAACAATGATGTTAGCTTTTCTTTCTAATGTAAATGAAGAGCATATTATTAATGGTGAGTATGAGGGCGATGAAGAAGAGCGAGTTATTAAGGCTGGAGAAATTCTTGAAAGCAGTCCATTATATGTAGAAGAATTACCAGACTTCTCATTAAAAGATGTTGAAAATACAATTAAGAAAAATATTCGTGACCATGATGTTAAGTATATTTTTCATGATTATATTCATACAAGTCTGAAGATTTTGGAAGAAATCACAAAAAGAAGTGGTGGAGTTAAACTTCGTGAAGATAATATCTTATTTATGCTATCAAATAAATTAAAAGATATTTGTAATCAGTATGGAGTTTTTATTATGTCTGCAACGCAGTTAAATGGAGATTATCAAGAAGCTAAAACTCCTGACCAGAACTTACTTCGTGGTGCAAAATCTATTGCTGATAAAATTGATTATGGTTCAATTTTATTAAGTGTTAAAGAAGAAGATATTGATGCTCTTGATTCAATTCTTTCTTCAAATATTTTTGAAAAGCCTACTATTAAAATGTCTGTTTACAAAAATAGACGTGGTAGATATAAAGGAATTATTATGTGGTGTAAAGCAGATTTAGGAACTTGTAGAATCCAGCCTATGTTCTGTACTACATATGATTATGAACTTATTAACATGGATGATATAAAAATTATTGTAGAGAAAGGTGCTTGGGACGATGATGAAGAGTGAAAAAAATTATAGTAAGAAAAATTATAAGGTAAACAATTTTACAAAGAAGAAAACTAAAAAGAAAGAAAGTAGAGTAGCAAAAGTTGCTCGTCAGTATGTAGCTCTAAAAGAAATCAGAGCTGGTATGCAGTTTGAGTATAAAATGCCTATTCCTATGTATGAAGACATTCTTAAAGAGTGTAAGAAAGATGGCGGCGAGGCTCAGGTATATCTTTGTAACTGGGTAAATGAGCAGTTCGGATTACTTGGAACTTGTGTAAGAGTTATCCCAGGTTAATGCTATGGATAAGCAAGAAATAACAATTCTTCGACTTATGGGACAGGATAAATTCGTTGCTGGCAGAAAATTAACTCTGTCAGCAGACGAATATAAAATAACTGGTCCAATGAAAGAGTTTGAAGAACAAACTGGAATAGATTTGACCACAATAACAGATTTAACATTCTTTTGGCCAGAAAGTGAAAAGTAAATGATTAATTATGATAAGAGTGAAATTAGAGAAGTCTTAGAATTAGAAAATATATTTGAGTTATTGCAGGAGTGGGGAGGAGACCCAGAGTACACTGGCTTTGGAATCCTCTCTTCTACTATATGTCATAATGAACCAGGAGAAGGAAGTCGTAAATTATATTATTATAGTAATTCAGGCTTATTTAGATGTTATACTGGTTGTGATAGTTATTTTGATATTTTTGAATTAACCAGAAAAGTTGCTAAAATTCAATGGTCAGAAGAATATGACTTAAATGATGCAGTGCGTTGGGTTGCAAGAAGATTTGGTATCGCAGGAAGAAATGAAGATGGTTCTGAATCTGATGATAAAATTGAAGATTGGAAACTTTTAGCGAATTATGAAAAAATAAAAGAAATAGAATTAAGAGAAAATAAGATAGAATTAAAAGAGTTTAATACAGATATTTTAACACGATTTAATTATAATGTTTTGATTATGCCTTGGGTAAAAGAAGGAATAACTACTGAAGTTATGAAACTTGCTCAGATAGGTTATTATCCAGGAGCAGACCAAATTACCATTCCGCATTTCGATGTTAATGGTAGATTCATTGGTTTAAGAGGTCGAACTTTAATTGCGGACGAAGCTGAGATATATGGAAAATATAGACCTATGCGAGTTAATAAACTATTATATAATCATCCTCTTGGAATGAATTTATATGGTTTAAACTGGAGTAAAGATAATATTAAAACAATGGGAAAAGCTATTGTTTTTGAATCTGAAAAATCTGTATTAATGTATGCAAGTTATTTTGGTTGGGGCAATAATATTTCAGTTGCTTGTTGCGGTTCAAGCTTGTCCGCAAGGCAAATTCAATTATTGAAAGATGCTGGGGCAAAAGAAATTATTATTGCTTTTGATAGGCAGTTTCAAGAAATTGGAGATAAAGAATTTAAACACTTAACAAGAAATCTTACAAGAATTAATGATAAATATAAGAATGATGTAAATATTAGTTTTATATTTGATAAGAATATGATTACTGGATATAAAGCAAGTCCAATAGATGAAGGATCTGAAAAATTTCTTATATTATTTAAAGAAAGGATTTTATTATGATAGTAGATGAACCTTTTAACCCTAATAAATATCCATTAAGGGATTATGCAGGATTTAGTATAGAAGTACCTATTCATGGAGATAGATATGGCGCCAGATGTAAATTTTCTCGGGCGTATAGAGAAGTCTTAGATATTATTGATGCAAATATGATTAGTTTTACTTTTCAAGATTATTGGGAATTTAATGAATTTGTAGGTATGTTAAATGAAATGAAAAAATCCCTTGAAGAAAAAGCTGGATATGGAAAAGAAGTTAGTTCAGTAAATAAAATTAACTTTGATGATAAGGGAGTGTGATGAGCAAAATGAAAGGAGGTTGAAATCAAATATGGATTATCAACTTAAAACACCATTGCTCCCAATTAAAAATGAATATACAGTGGTAGAGCGGGTATTTGCAATACGAGGAGTAGACCCAAAAGACATTCCTCATTATCTTAATACAACTGAAAAAGATATTTTAGACCCTGGTTTAATTATGAATATAGATGAAGGAGTTAGAATGTTGGCAAGACATATTAGTCAACAGGATAAGATTTATATTCAAGTAGATAGTGACTGTGATGGTTTTACATCTGCGGCATTCCTTATTAATTATTTAAACCGATTATTTCCAGGATATACTCAGACAAAAATTTCATATGGACTACATTCTGGTAAACAACACGGACTTTATGAAGAATTTATTCCAGATTTTATAAATGAAGATTATAAATTAATTATTGCACCAGATTCGTCAAGTAATAATTATGAAGTACATAAAAAGCTTAAAGAACTTGGAATTGATGTATTAGTTATTGACCACCATGAAGCGGAAAAAGTTTCAGAAGATGCCTGTGTAATAAATAATCAATTATGTGATTATCCAACTAAGTCTTTATCTGGTGTAGGTATGGTTTATAAATTTTGTTCTTATTTTGATTCAATCATGGGAACAGATTGGGCAAGTTATTATCTTGATTTAGCAGCACTTGGAATCATTGCAGATATGATGGATATTCGAGATTTTGAAACAAGAGAAATTATTAATCTTGGTTTAGCATCTGTTGAAAATCCATTCTTTAAAGAAATGGTAAAAGTGCAAGATTATTCCATTAGCAGAGCAGGTGGATTGTGTCCATTTGCAGTTAGTTTTTATATTGCACCGCAGATAAATGGAACTATTCGTATGGGTTCTGCAAATGAGAAACTTATGCTTTTTGAATCTATGTTAGATTTTAAAGCTTATGACCAAATTCCTTCTACTAAAAGAGGATGTAAAGGTCAGTTTGAAACTCGTGTAGAGCAGGCTTGCCGCAATTGCACAAATATTAAACGTAATCAATCTAAAGCCATTGATGCAAGCCTCCAAACGATTGAAGGAATTATAAAAGATAAATCTCTTGAAGAAAATAAAATTATCGCAGTTAAGCTTGCTGCTGGAGCAATAAATAAAAACTTAACTGGACTTATTGCAAATCAGTTAATGGCTAAATATAATCATCCATTTCTTATTCTCATGGAACATCCACAAGAGGATGGTAGTATTAGCTTAGAAGGTTCTGGTAGAAGTTATGAAACTTCTAATTTTAATGATTTAAGAACATTTATTCGAGATAGTGGTTATGCCAGTCTTGCAGAAGGTCATCCTAATGCGTTCGGTGCAGCTATTCCAGAAGATAAGTTTAGTGATTTTATTCAGTATTCAAATGAAGCTTTAAAAGAATGCTCATTTACTCCATGTCAGAAAGTTGATTTTATCTGGGATGCAAATGACTTTAAGGCAAATGATATTATTGATTTAGCTGAATTAAATACTATTTGGGGACAAGAACTTGCGGAACCAATTGTCGTAATTAAAAATGTCAAAGTAACCAAAGATAACTTATCTTATATGGGAAAAGGTGGTAGATGTCCTTCATTTAAAATTACTTTACCTAATGGAACAAGTTTAATTAAATTTAGAATTACTGATGAAGAATTTGATTCATTACTTCCTGCAAGTTCTACTGGTAGTAAAAATGTTACAGTTATAGGAACTTGTGCAATCAATGAATGGAATGGTCGTATAACTCCTCAAATTAAAGTTAGTGATTATGAAATTACAGGAGAGACTAAATATTATTTTTAAAATTATATGGCGTATATAATGTACGCCATATTTTTGTACCCATATGCGAGAAGAGCAGGTCTTCCGGCGGTGATGGGTCATAACAACCGTAATCCGGAATGAAAAGTGGTCTTAGAAATTTTTCACCAAAAATGCCTTATATTGATTTTTTACTTAAAAAATGGTATAATATTTATATAATAAAAAGGGATGGTATATAATTATGACAAGAGAAGTCGAAGAGTTAAAAAATAAATTAGATGTAACAGTAATTAATAAAGACCAGTTAAATAAAATTTTACTTGAAAGAATCAATTTTGCTTTTGATAGCTTATATTTTCGATATGCTATGGCTATTAAAGAGCTTGGTGAATATAAAGAAAAAGAAGCTTTAAGAGAAGGTAGAAATTTTTCCCGCAAACATTGGGAAGATGGACAGTGTATGCATTTTTATAAAGTATTAGAGGAGATATTAGAAGCCCATGCAGAAGACCACCCACTTCGTTCAAACAGAAAATAATCCAGTTAGAGCTTTTAAATTAACTAAAAGTGATATATTTTCGATTTCCATGAAAACATATATGAAAAGTTCATACCTATGGAATGGAAACTTTAAGATAATGGGGTTCAAAAAAGAGCGAATATGTTTATATTGGCGTTATCATAGAATCCCAACACCGTTAAAACAACAGATGATTAGATTAATGTATATGAAAGAGAGTAATGAAATAAATGGAATTAACTAAAAAACAAGAAGAAGGATTAAAGATTGCGGTTGAAAGATTCCATAATAACGAAAAATATACCGTAATAGCTGGCTACGCAGGTACTGGTAAGTCCACTCTCGTGAAATTCATCATCGAGGCCCTTGATGTCGATCCGAGTAAAGTGGCATATGCCACTTTTACCGGTAAGGCAGCAGAAGTTCTTCGTAAAAAGGGAAATAAGAATGCTTGCACTTTACATAAATTACTTTATGAGCATATCCCAAGACCAGGTGGAGGTTTTTTTAGAAAGCCAAAATCTACTATTGAATATAGCATTATTGTAGTGGATGAGATTTCAATGGTACCAGTAGGCATGATGCAACAGCTTTTTAAACATAAGGTGTATGTTATTTGTTTAGGCGACCCATTCCAGATTCCTCCAATAGAGAAAGACCAAGATAATCACTTACTTGATAACCCTCATATCTTCTTAGATGAAATTATGCGGCAGGCCGCAGATTCTGAAATTATTAGACTTAGCATTGACATTCGAGAAATGAAACCTTTAGAGTTATTTAAAGGAAAAAATGTTCAAGTAATTGACCAAAAAGATTATGAAGCTGGTATGGTTCTTTGGGCTGATCAGATTATTTGTGGAACCAATGCCGCAGTTGAAGAGATTAATGTTTATGCAAGAAATCTGTTGGGAAGAGGCCCGCTTCCAGAAGATGGAGATAAAATTCTTTGTAGGCAAAATTATTGGGAAGATATTAGTGATGACCATAACGCTTTAGTTAATGGTACCATTGGCTATTTAAAGAACCCCAAAAATAGATTTATTTATTTCCCATATTGGATTGGAGCTTCTGTCCCATCAGTACAAGCCATTCAATGCGATATAGAAACTGATGAAGGAGATATTTATAAAGATTTATATCTGGATAAAACTATGCTTATTCATGGAGCAAGATGTCTTGATAATAGAGATATTTATAAAATTGGTAAGTATCGTGAAAGAGTTGGAGATTTAGTTCCAAAATTTTTTACTTATGGATATGGAATCACTGGACATAAGGCTCAAGGTTCTGAATGGGATAATGTTTTAGTTCTTGAAGAGCCATTTCCAAGAGTAAGGTTGGAACATGCAAGATGGCTTTATACTGCAATAACCAGAGCATCTGAAAAAGTAATTGTAAGGAGAAAATAATATGAATGTAGTTACAATAGATTTTGATATTATTATGGAACCAAGTATTAGTTTTTATAATAATATGGTGGATATTGAAGACCCAATGAAAGATTATGTAGATAAATTTTCATTTCTCACAAATATCCCTGCTAATTTATATATTTATGATTATCTAACTCGCTATATTGTACGTGCGGCAAAGCAAAATCAAGAAATTTATTTTGTGAATAGCCATGATAAAGTGATTGATATTCTTAAAACAATTCCTCATGATGAACAGATTGATTTATATAATATTGATCATCATCATGACTTGGGATATGATATGGAGTCTGCGGACTGGATGCGCCCAATGTTTAAATATGATTTGAGTAATTGGGTTAAATATGCAAGAGATAAGAAAATGGTTGATACTTTTTATTGGGTTCATAATGAAAACTCTGACCCTTATCCAAGTGAGGCCGCGAGATATGTTACAGAAGATTATGTCTTAAAAGACTTTAATTTAGAAGATAACAAATATGCTCCAGATGTTTTAATTATTTGCTCTTCTTTTGAATGGATTCCGCCAGTTTATCAACCATTGTTTTATTCATGGAATACCATCTGTAGTGAAATTACAGGAAAAGAATACTCTTTTGACAGTATTGAAAAAATGTGATATAATATTTATATAATTGAGAATAGTATAGATAGAGGAAGATAATAAATGAGCAAAAAGTGGTTTAATTGTCATAACCATACAGAGTATTCAAATTTACGTCTTTTGGATTCAACTAATCACCCAAAAGATTTAATCAACAAAGCAATCGAATTAGGACTTAGTGGTATCTGTATAACTGACCATGAAGCCCTTTGTGCGCATGTTGAAATAAATAAAATTGCAACAGAGTTAAAAGAAACAAATCCTGATTTTGTGATTGGGTTAGGAAATGAGATTTATTTAACTGATACAAGAAATCATGGTCAGAAATATTATCACTTCATTTTGATTGCTAAAGATGCAATCGGTCATAAAGCATTAAGAGAATTAAGTTCTACAGCTTGGTATTATTCATATATGGATAGAGGTATGGAAAGAGTTCCAACTTTAAAAGATGAATTAACTGAGATTGTAAAACATTATAAAGGTCATTTAATTGCGACAAGTGCATGTATTGGTGGAGAATTATCTTCATGGTCTTTATTATATGCAGAAGCATTAAAAGTAAATGACCAGAAAATGGCAATAGAATTTCAAAAGAAAATTCAAGATTTTATGGATTTTGTTCTTGATTTATTTGGAGATGATTTTTATATTGAATGCGCTCCATCTAATAAAGAAGACCAGATGACAGTAAATTCTCAGCTTTTCAAAATTGCAACTGCATATAATGTTAAGATGGTTGTTGGAACTGACTCTCATTATTTAACAAAAGAAGATAGAATGGTCCATAAAGCATATCTTAATTCAAAAGGTGGAGAACGTGAGGTTGATGATTTCTACGAATTTGCAAGACTTATGGATAGTGATGAAGTAGAAGAATTATTATCTCCATGTTTTCCAGATGGATATGTAGATGTAATTTTTGAAAATACTTTGGATTTACAGAATAAAATTGAATATTATAGTCTTTTTCATAAGCAGGATATTCCATCTGTAGAGGTTAAAGATTATCCAAAAGTAAGAGGATTTAAACAATATCCGCATTTATCTGCGATGTTAATGGATGATGATATTCAGAATCGTTATTGGGTAAATGAATGTTTAAATCAGCTTGAAAAGCTTGAAAAAATCAATGATAGACGTTATCTTGATGAGCTTGAAGAAGAAGCACGAGTTAAAAGTATTATCAGTGAAAAACTTGAAACAAATATGTTTCGTTATCCAAATACACTTCAGCATTATATTGATATGATTTGGGATTGCGGTTCAATGGTAGGTGCTGGTCGTGGTTCCAGTTGTGCCGCACTTAATCATTATCTTATGGGAATTACACAGCTTGACCCGATTGAATGGGATTTACCTTTCTTTCGTTACCTCAACGAAGAGAGAATCGAACTCGGGGACATTGATATCGACATATGCCCGTCTAAACGTCCGGAAATTCTTCGTAAAATTAAGGAAGAACGTGGAAAGATGTTCTATGATAATATCATGGAATGGGCAAAGAAGAATCTTGGATGTACTCTTGTAGCAACATTTGGTACAGAGGGAACTAAATCTGCAATTCAGACAGCTTGTAGAGGTTACAGAAGTGAAGATTATCCAGAAGGGATTGATGTTGATGAGGCTCAGTATATGAGTTCATTAATTCCAGAGGAAAGAGGATTTTTATGGACAATTAAAGAAGTTGTTTATGGAAATCCAGAAAAAGGTCGTAAACCAGTTAAAACATTTGTAAATGAAGTTAATAAATATCCAGGCTTATTGGATATTATTGTAGCTATTGAAGGTCTTGTAAACCATAGAGGTTCTCATGCATCTGGTGTAATTTTATTTGGAGATGACCCATTTGAGCATAGTGCTTTTATGAAAACTCCAAAAGGTGAGATTACTACTCAGTTTGATTTACATGATGCAGAGTATATGGGATTAACAAAATATGATTTTCTTGTAACTGAGGTTCAGGATAAATTGGTTCAAACTATTCAATTACTCCAAGAGGATAATGAAATTGAGCCTGAATTGAGTTTGCGGGAAGTCTATGATAAATATTTTCACCCCAACGTATTACCTTTAGATGACCAGAGAATCTGGGACGCGTTGGGTAAAGTATCTGTTATTAATACTTTCCAGTTCGATTCTCAGGTTGGTGCGCAAGTCGCTAAGAAATTAAAACCTCAGAATGTATTGGAAATGGCGGATGCGAATGGTCTAATGAGACTTATGGGCGAAGATGGAGAAGAACGCCCAATGGATAAATATTATCGTTTTAAACAAAACATTCAGTTATGGTATGATGAAATGACAAAATTTGGTCTTACCAAAGAAGAGCAGAAAACTCTTGAACCTTACTTTAAGAGTTCTTATGGAGTTCCGCCTTCACAGGAACAGTTAATGAGGATGTTGATGGATGATAAGATTTGTCATTTCAGTCTTGGAGAAGCAAATGCGGCTCGTAAGATTGTTGGTAAAAAGCAAATGAATAAAATTCCAGCTTTACATGAAAAAGTATTAGCGCAGGCGGCAAGTGAGAAGCTTGGACAGTATGTATGGAAATGTGGAGTTGGCCCGCAGATGGGCTATTCATTTAGCGTTGTGTAAATGGCGCTTACACACTTAACCACTTATCGGTGGGGTAATTAAAACATTAATATATCTGGCAAATATAGTTTTAATTGCTAACGAGGGTAAAATCTCGTGACAAATTTCTTTAATAGAGGTATAGTGTTTTTCATTTATACATGAGAATAATAGCCATGTATAAAGGAGAATATTTATGTATTATATTTATAAATTCACAAATAAAACGAATGGTAAGATTTATATTGGGCAAACTAATAATATTCAAAAACGAAAAAATGGTCATAGAAGTGATTCTTTTAATGAAAAAAGTTCTGGATATAATTTACCATTTCATTCTGCAATAAGAAAATATGGTTGGGATAATTTTAATTTTGATATTCTTGAAGAGATATCAGATGGAGAGTCTCAAGATTATATTGATGAAAGAGAAATTTTTTTCATTCAATATTATCATTCTTTAAAAGACGAAAATGGATATAATATTTCTATTGGGGGTCAAGGATATAAAAGACAACCTTTAACTTATGAAGAGAGACTGAATTTATCTAAGTTATTCAAAAAAGAAGAGATTATTGATATTCAAAATCGTTTAATGAATGATGAAGAATATGATGATATTGAAAAAATTTATTATCCTAAATTAAAACGAACATTTTTAGTCAATATAAACACTGGAACAAATTATTTTAATGAAAAATTTGATTATCCTTTAAAGAAAAATTCTCGAAGCCGTTTTTCTCAAAAAGAAATTCGAGAAATAAAAGATAGAATTAAAAGTGGAGAGAAATATAAATCCATTCAAGAAGATTTTAATATTAAATCTGCAGGGTTTTTATCTATGATAAATACTGGAAAATATTTTTATAGTAATCAAGATACATATCCACTTTGTGATAAAGGAAGTAATAAAGCTAAAAATGAAATTTGGGTTCAAGGTATTATAAAAGATATTTTAGAAACAGAATTATCATTAAAAGATATTTCTAAAAAATGGAATAAAAGTTACGCTACCGTTAAAAATATCAATTCTGGTCGTTCTCATAAAAAAGAAAAATATAAATACCCTCTTAGAGATAATAAATAAATCTATTAAAAGAAAAATGTTGTATCGACTATCCTGGGTTAGACCGGGAGTACTGGAACTATTGATACGTTCTGGGAAATAGTGTGCGGATAAGAAGTATGCCAAAACTTCATTACAACATCCGTAAAAAATAGTCAGTAATTTAAAAAATTATGTATACACGCTTTAGCTTATAGCTTCATTGGTGTTCAAACGTTATATATTGCAACAAATTGGAATCCTATCTATTGGGATTGTGCATGTTTAATTGTAAATAGTGGTTCACTTGAAGATAATAGTGACTTAGAGATTGAAGAGGATGATGAATCTGAATCTATTTCTGTAAAGAAAACAGCTTCAACTGATTATGGAAAAATTGCAAAAGCGATGGGTGAAATTATATCAGCTGGAATTAAAATGAGCCTTGTTGATATAAATAATTCAGATTATGGATTTAAGCCTGATGCTAAAAATAATCAGATTCTTTATGGAATGAAAGGTTTATTGAATGTCAGTGATGCGGTAATTGATGATATTATCAAGAATAGACCTTATATTTCTCCTAAAGATTTCTTATTAAAAGTACGTCCAAATAAACAAGCAATGATTTCACTTATTAAAGGTGGAGCATTTGATACAATGATTGACCGCAAGATTTGTATGGGTTGGTATATTTGGGAAACTTGCGATAAAAAGAAACGAATTACATTACAAAATATGGGAGGTTTGATTAAATATAATCTTCTTCCAGAGAAAAATGAACAACAGATTATGGCGAGAAGAGTTTATGAATTTAATCGTTATTTAAAATCTGTTTGTAAAATTAAAGGTGATACAACTAATTATCATATAGATGATAGAGCAATGAACTTTTTGATTGAAATGGAACATGATGATTTATTAGAAGGTTATTCTTTAAATATGAAAGCATGGGACAAAGTATATCAGAAATGGATGGATGTATTCAGAGAATGGATTGCGGAAGAAAAAGAACAGATTCTTCAGAACTTAAATGAAAAAATCTTTAAGGACGATTGGGATAAATATGCTCAAGGAACTTTATCAGCTTGGGAAATGCAGGCATTATGTTTCTATTACCATGAACATGAATTATCTCATGTTGATACTCAAAGATATGGTTTTGTTGATTTTGATAAACTGCCGCAAGAACCTATCATAGAAAGAACATTTATAAAAGGTGCAAAGCAAATTAATATATTCAAATTGAATAAAATTTGCGGAACTTGTATTGCTAAAAATAAAACTAAAAGTACAGTAACTATATTAACAACTTCTGGAGTAGTTAATGTTAAATTTAGAAAAGAATATTTCTCATTATTTGATAAGCAGATTTCTGAAAAACAAGAAGATGGAACTAAAAAGGTTCGAGAAAAATCTTGGTTCAATCGAGGAAATATGATTATAGTAATGGGCATTAGGTCAGGAGATGATTTCATTTCTAAGAAATATGCTTCTTCTAATGGACATCAATTATATAAGATTGATAAAATTAATGAAGATGGAAGTTTGGAAATTAGAAGTGATAGATACCAAGGAGAAGATGTTTTTTAACATCTTCTCTAATATATCAATAAAAAGGAGAATAAAGATATGAGTCAAGTAGTAAAAAGAGTTTGTGATTTATGTGGACATGAAATTACAGAGAACTTAGATACTGGTAACATTAATTTTAATTATGCAAATTCTATGGGTTATATGTGTAGTCATAACATGGATATTTGTAAAGAGTGCGCCCCAAAGATTGTTTCTGCTCTTCACAAAACCTTAACAGATTTGTTTAAATTAAAAGAGAATGATAGTGAGGTTTCTGATTTAAGCACATTCTTCCAAAGAGAAAGTATTATGCAGGAAGAAATGAGAAAGTATCAAGAAGAGTTAGATAAAGCAAATAAGCCAGGTGAAAATACTATACCAGGAGAATCAACAGGTAAAGAGGAAGAAGCAAGCGTATGATAGGTTCTTATAAAATTCTTGCCATTATTGGAGAAGCTGGTAGCGGAAAAGATACTCTTATGCAAGAGGTTTTAAAAGTTAATCATAATCTCCACGAGATAGTTAGTTTTACAACAAGACCTCCAAGAGAAGGAGAAAAAGACGGAATTAATTATCATTTTATTTCTGGTGAAGAATTTGCAGAAAGGCTTCTGGCAGGTGAAATGCTGGAAGCTGCCTGCTTCAATGACTGGTTTTATGGAACTGGTTTTGACTCATTGCGCTCTGATTGCGTTAATATTGGAGTTTTTAATCCAGAAGGAATTGATAGTTTAATGGCTCATAAAAATATTGAGCTTGTAGTATATTATGTAACTGCCAAAGATAAGACTCGATTATTGCGGCAGTTGAATAGAGAAGAAAATCCAAATGTTGATGAAATTATTAGAAGATATAAAACTGATAAAGAAGATTTTGCTGATTTAGATTTTCATTATAATGAAATAGCAAATGAAGATAGAAAAGATATGGACTTCAATGTGAAAGTTGTATCTGCTGCGGCACAGCGGTTGGAGAACAGGATTGGATAATTTATCCATCGCAAAAACCATATATAGTGTTAAGACTTAAAAAATTTTACTAAATATAGATGGAGGGATACAATATGTTAGAAGTTCAAAAACGAAATGGTGATATTGTCCCATTTGATAAAGAGAAAATTATTGATGCAGTAAACAGAGCGATGATTGAAGTAGATAAAATCCTTTATGAAACAGATACTTCAGAAGATATTGCTACTGAAATTGAAGAAATGGCTAAACGCTCTAAGACAACTATTTCTGTAGAAACTATTCAAGATTGTGTAGAAGACTTATTAATGCAATCTGAGAGAAGAGATGTTGCAAGAGCATATATTCGTTATAGATATAAGCAAGAAGCAAAGAGAGAACATGAGGCAGTTTTTGTTAAAACTTATAGTGAAAAATTGGAAGCCCGCAACGTTCAAAATCAAAATGCTAATGTAGATGAACATTCTTTTGGTGGACGTATGGGTGAAGCAAGTTCAGTTATGACAAAGAAATATGCATTAGATTATATCGTATCTAAAATGTCAAGAGATAATCATTTGAACAATGAGATTTATATTCATGACTTAGATAGTTATGCTGTTGGAATGCATAATTGTTTGTCATTACCTATAGATGATTTACTTAGAGATGGTTTTAATACTCGTCAGACTGATATTCGTCCTGCTCAATCTGTTAATACAGCTTTTCAGCTTTTGGCAGTATTATTTCAGTTACAATCATTACAACAGTTTGGAGGAGTATCTGCTACTCATTTAGATTGGAGTATGGTTCCATATGTTCGTAGAAGTTTTTATAAACATTTCTTAGATGGTGTTAAATATTGTCAAAAAGGTCAAATGCTTGGATTAACTGGAATTTATGAAGATTTTGATTTATCTAATGCAAAAGAGACCTGGATTAAAGCTGATGCTTCTATTAATGATGATACATTCGTTAGAAATGAAATAGCTTATAAATATGCTATTGATATGACAACAAAAGAAACTTATCAAGCCGTAGAAGGAATATATCACAATCTTAATACATTACAATCTCGAAGTGGAAATCAATTACCTTTTACTTCTATTAATTATGGTACATGTACTTTACCAGAAGGAAGATTGGTAACAGAAGCTTTATTAAATGTATCTATTAAAGGTATTGGAAAGCTTCATAAAACTTCTATTTTCCCTTGTGGAATTTTCCAGTGTATGAAAGGAGTTAATCGTGAAGAAGGAGACCCAAATTACGATTTATTTAAACTCGCATTACGTTCAACCGCCACAAGACTGTACCCAAATTATGCTAATGTCGACTGGTCTGGAAACGCAGGATATGACATCAATGACCCTCGTACCTACTTCTCTACGATGGGATGCAGAACTGCCAATGGGTACGATATTAACGGTTTCGGTCAGTTAAAAGATGGACGTGGAAATATTTGTCCTGTAACAATTATTTTACCTACATTAGCAATGGAAGCTAAACAGAACTTTATGTCTCAATATGCTTTAACTGGCGAAGATGCGAAAGAAGCTTTTGCAATTGAATATTTCATGACTCTCTTGGATGAAAAAATTCATCAAGCAAAAGATATGTTAATTGAACGTTTTGATTGGATTTGTTCTCAGGATGCTTCTGCCGCAACCTTTATGTATGAGAATGGTACAATGAAAGGATATATTCCAGAAGAAGGAATAAGAAGCGCATTGAAGCATGGAACTTTAGCAGTAGGTCAGTTAGGACTCGCTGAAACTCTTCAAATTCTTATTGGTACAGACCACACAAGTCCAGAAGGAATGAAACTGGCTAAAAGAATTGAACAGTTATTTAAAAATAGATGTGCGGAATTTAAAGAAGAATATAAGCTTAATTTTGGAGTATATTATACACCTAAACTTTTCGGATTGGGTGTCGCGCAGGTGACTGCGTGAAAAAACAACTCTGTTAAACGGGCAATCGTAATAAGATGATAAGAGAGACTAAACCTGTAATAAGGCAAGTTAATCCCGTAGGATAAATTCATTGGACACAAGTTTTCAGTCGTGTATAATAAAAATTCATATGATATAGAAGGAGAGTGAATTTTTTATGGCACGTAGAAAAATGACAGATAAATTAATTAAAAGAAGTCAAATTAATGAAGAAATACGATTGATTAATGGAAGTGAAACTGATTATATTTCTTCAAAAGGTAATATTTATAAAGATTATGGAAATGATTTATTTTATCCCAAAGCAAATTTTATAAATAAAAATAATGGATATTTATATTCCAGTATAACTTATCCAGAAGGACAAAGGCAAAGAAGGGTACATATTTTAGTCGCAGAAGCTTTTTTACCTAATCCAAATAATTATACAGTAGTAATGCATAAAGATAATAATAAAGCAAATCCAGAAGTATCTAATCTTGAATGGGGAACTAATTCAAAGAATACTAAAGATGCTTATAAAGATGGTCTTGCTAAAAATGATAAAAGCTGGGATGATAATCAATCAATTCATATTTGTAGTTTTGATTTACAGGGCAATCTATTAAAGATGTATGGCTCTGTAGGAGAAGCTTCAAGAGAATTACACGTTACAAAAACAACAATATTAAATCAATGTAATCACAAGGTAAAAACAAAACCTCGTTGTGGATATTGGTTTAGATACTTGACTGAATACAAAACCAATGGATTTGTTCTCTAACGACTATCGAAAACATAGTTATAAAAGAAATATTTATAATAAAGAAGTGAGTAGAGTAGGATATTATATCCGAAAGACAGAGCTCTTATTATTTGGTAATAGAATAATAAGATGATAATATAGTCTAATCCCCTTTTTATGAAATATCGGGAAACCGAGGGTTCGAATGGCCGAAAACCTTTGCTATAAAGCTTTAAAGAACTTTAAAGCAAAATATGGAGTAATTAAAAATGTAAGCGATAAAGAATTCTTTACAAATTCAATTCATGTTCCAGTTTGGAAAGAAATGTCTCCATTTGAAAAAATTGATATTGAATCTCAATTAACTGGTTATTCATCTGCGGGATGTATTACTTATGTTGAATTAGATTCTGGTATTAAAAATAATCTTGAAGCATTAGAGCAAATTGTAAATTATGCTATGGATAAAGATATTCCATATTTTGCGGTTAATGTACCAAACGATACTTGCCTTGAATGCGGTTACACAGATGAATTTAATGATAGATGTCCTATTTGCGGAAGCACTCATATCCAACAGCTTAGAAGGGTTACTGGATATTTAACAGGAAATTATAAAACTGCTTTTAATCTTGGTAAACAAGATGAAGTTGAACATCGTGTTAAACATGGAGGAAAAAGAGAATGGGCGCAGATAAAACCTGGCACGACAAAGAAGAATACTTAAAACAAGCAAAAGAATGCAGATATTGTAGAGAATTAGATGCAGATGATACTTTATATATGGCAAACGACTGGGATGGTGGAATAGGATTTGAATATATCAGACATATTAAATATTGCCCTATCTGCGGCCGCAAGCTTTTTGATTGGGAGGATTAATTATAATGCGTTATGCAGGAATTATTAAAAATGATTTTTCTGCTGCTCCTGGAACAAGTGTAACTTTTTTTACACAAGGTTGCCCTCACAGATGTGAGGGTTGCCACAATCCAGAGACTTGGGATTTTGAAGGCGGAGAAGAAGTTACTCATGATACTATTTTAGAGGTTATTGAAGCTATTACTGCTAATGGATTACATCGTAATTTATGTATTATGGGAGGAGAACCTCTTTGTCCAGAAAATCAATTTTTGACTAATTTAATTATTAATTCTGTTAAAGAAAAATTACCTGATACTAAAATTTATTTATGGACAGGATATTGTTTAGAAGATTTAGACTTAAATAATAATAGAATTAAATCAATACTTGAACAAGTAGATTGCCTTATTGATGGTCCTTATGATAAAACAAAAAGAGATGTTTCTTTATTTATGAGAGGTTCATCTAATCAGCGAATTTTATATAAGGGAACTGATTATTGATTTTCTAAAAAAAATATGATATTATATATTTATAAATGATAAGGAGATTAAGAATGGAACTTATTAAGATTAAAAATAATGCAGAATTAGAAGAGATTAAAGAGCCAGCAGATGGCCAGATAGTATATAATGAAATAGATGAAAATTATTTTATCTATAAAAATGAAAAATGGTTCCCATTAGAAGCTCAAATGACTTCTCAGGGACTCGAACTTAATTTATATGAATTAAATCGAAACATTATTGAGCAGCTTCCAGATTATGAAGATTCTCAATGGGAAGGCGCTGAAAAGATTTTTGGTGATTGGTTAATGGAACAGTCTTCTACTTATTATATGCTTTATGGTAGAGAGATTAATTATTTTACAATCTTTAAGAAAGGGAATATCGGAGAGTCAGATTTTGCAACATTCTGGGATGGACTTAAAGAGTGCTTAACTGCGCTTGGTGCAGTTCGTTCTATCAATGTTAATAAATTAGAAGATGGTAGTGCTTCTTCTATTGAAATCTGGATTAAATATAATGATGTAGTTACTTGCATGTATTTATTTAATTACGATGAAGGTATTGTAACTTATGAACAGTAATGAGATTGTATGTTTTATTGATATGTTCTCTATTTATCAAAAAGTTCAGTATAATGATGGTCAAGAAGAACAGGTTTCTTTAGCAAACTTACCTAGCTTCTTGCCACAAGTTTGTTCAGCAGAGAATATCAGTAAAATTCATTTATATGGTGATGCTATTTTTTGTAATGGCGTTGCTGATAAAATTAGAACAAGTGAAATTACAACATATGGAGAAAATAATTTAGAAATCGAGGTAAATTAATTTATGAATAAATATTTAATTAACAACACATTAGTATTTAGAGTTCCAACAGTAGAAGATGCTTTAGCTTTAAGAGATGAACTTTCTGAGAATCCTTATGGAGAATTAACAAACTTTAGTTATACAACTAAATATATTAAGGCTAAAGGTGAGATTATTGAAGAGTATCAGCTTGTAAAAGCTAAAATTGAATTTACTCCAGAAAAAGATCCAGAGCAGCATATTAATGTTACTTATGAGGAGGGAATCTAATTTGGCTAAATTTGAGTTAATTAAAAAATTTCAAGGCGAAAATGATTTACTTCCTAAAAGAAAAACTGTAGAATCTGCGGGCTATGACTTTGTTGTAGCCGAAGATACAGTAATTCTTCCATATCATTATCATTTTTCAAATATGTCACAAGGTGTTTTTGAAAAACTTATATCTAAAAAGCTTGATGAAAAATATCTTGAAAGACCTATGACACTTGATGAAGTTGCTGCTATTACTAAAGAAACTTTATCAAAGCCTACCTTAGTTCCAACAGGAGTTAAAGTTAAACTTGATCCTGGTACATACTTAGAGCTTTCAGTTCGTAGTTCTTGTCCGCTTAAATATTGGTTAGTAATGGCCAATAGCGTAGGAATTATAGATGGTGATTATTATAATAATCCAGATAATGAGGGACATATCTTTTTTCAGATGATTAATTTTTCCCCTGTTCCTATTATCTTAAAGAAAGGTGACTGTATTGGTCAAGGTATTATTAAACCTTATTTAAAAACTGAGGATGATAATACAGTTGATTTGCGGGAAGGCGGTTTTGGTTCTACAGATGCTGCAAGTCAACCAGTACTGCAAGAAGCTTAATGAGTCGATTACTTGCATTAGACCAAGCAAGTCGAATTTCAGGTTGGGCCTTCTTTAATGAAGGTCAACTTGAAGCTCATGGTAAATTTAATGCTACTCAAGAAGATATTGGGGAAAGACTTTTCTTCATTAAAAACGAAGTAAATAAACTTATTGAAGAATTTAATATTAATGAAGTAGCTTTTGAAGATATTCAACTTCAAGGAAATGTTACTAATAATGTTCAAACTTTTAAAGTTTTAGCAGAAGTGTTCGGAGTTATTTATGAATTAGTAACAGAATTAAAAATACCAAATAGTGCAACTTTAGCAAGTGTATGGAAGTCCGCATTAAATATAAAAGGACGCACTCGTCCAGAGCAAAAAAGAAATGCTCAACAATATGTTCTTGATACTTATGGAATAAAAGCTACCCAAGATGAGTGTGACGCAATTTGTATCGGGACATATATTGTTAATGAAAAAGCGAGAGAAAAGATACATGACTGGTCTGATTAAAGAAAGTATTTTCTCTTTTTTTTCATTTCTTAAAAAGGAGAGAGAAAATTATGTACACTTTAATTATAAATAATGGCGAATTACAATGCCATATTAAAAGCTTTACAGAGGGCTTAGAATTAAAAGACTTGCCAGATAATTCTGGTAAGAAAGAAACTACAGCGGCTTTATATATTACTACTTATATCTCCGCAGAGGATGGTGAAGGAGTAAATACTTTTGATAATATTAGTTTAGTAGATTTTCTTCCATATTTTAAAGTTGAAAATTCTATCAGCAATATAACTATAAAAGATGGAGAAAAAATAGTCTTTGAATCTACTAAATATACATCTATTTCAAATGCAAAAGGAGATTATGACCAAACCGCTGAAACTCCAGAATATTATATAGACATTTCTTTTCAGACAAATCCAAGGCTTTAAAGAGAGGTGATTGAATGGCAAGAATAGAATATACAGGTAAGCCAATTCAAGCCTCTACTATTAATGATTATTATAGAAGATTAGATGCTATTAGAACTTGGAATGGTAGATATTCTGCTATTTCTAACCGAGGAAGCGTTGGCGCTGGTGTTCAAATCACCAGCGCGCAAGTTATGAATGAAATTTTTAAAAGTGTTGTAGATACAAAAAATACTGTTTCATTCGTAAATGGCGTTTCAATTTTAGTTCCTATTGGAGTTACTCAAGGTAGTTCCGCAATTGGAAAAAAATCTATGGCTCAAATTGAAAAAAGTATTGGAATGATGGAACAAGCTTGTCGAGAATATTTTTCAGGCAATCGTAATGGTTTTAATAGTTCCAATTATGGTATTTTTGGAAGTTTTAGTTCTAATAGGTCTGGATTTAATGGTACTAATAGAACTTCTAATAATACAAGCTTTAATGTAATTGGTAATAATTCCAATAGAAGTGGATATTTTAACGGTCATAGACAAGGCTACTGCGGTGGTAATAGAACTACTAATAATGCTACCAATAGAAGTGGCTATAAGAATGCTTTTAGAAATGGATATCATCATACTTTTAATAGTGGATTTTTTAGTACTAAATGGGCATCTAATGATGGTTCAAATTTTAGTGCTTTTGGAGATAATAGTGCTAAGTTTTCACAAGTTCATAATGGTAATAAAAGTGGATTTGCTACTGGAAAATATCATCATCATTATTCTTATTGGGTATTTAATTGGGCTGGAAATGGAAGTAAAGACGTTCAATTAACAGGTAATGCTATTAAAAGAGGTAATTTTGATGGACATAATGCTTCTAAATTTTCTGGAAATGGAAAAAATAGCACTAATAGAACTACTGTGAATCATGCTAATAGAAGTCCTTTTCATAAAGGTGGTTATACTGCAAATAATGATACTAAATATACAGGGCATACAATAGGTTGTTCTGGAAATAATGGTAGTCATTTTTCCAGCGTAGGTACTTCATGCGTAGGAGATAACGCTTCCAATTATTCTGGAAATGCTACTGGATATTCAAGCTTTTTTACTTCTAATTGTCCTGTTAATCATGCTACGAATGATGCCAGTGTAAATACTTGTCCAAGTAATTTCTCTGGAGTATTTAGTGGCAATTATAATGTTGTTTGTCCAAGTAATTTTAGTAATGTTGATAGAAAATGCTTTACAGTTCATAGTAGTTATACTGTAGAAGGCGTTGATTTTTAGATATACTTAAAGAGTAAAAGGAGTCATTAATGATAGAAAATAATGATAAAATTTATTTTACAAATATAACATTATTTACTACAGCTTTATGTAATCTTAATTGCGGATATTGTTATATTTGTAAAGATGCTACTGGATGTTTAAAACAAATAGATGATGACCTTGCGAAAGATTTTGAAGAAGGAAATCAAATTAAACAGGTATATGATGTAGATCCAGAAGCAGATAAACATATTAATCATATTACTTTATGGGGAGGAGAGCCTTTCCTTCATCTGGAACGTTTTATAGATCATTTTGAAGAATACTTAAATGCTTTTCCAAACTTTACTGAAATAGATACTTCAACAAATTTTACTCTTCCAAATCAAGTTGAATCTTTAAAGAAAATGTTTGATGCAATTATTAAACATTATCATGGTAATAAAAAATTTCATTTTGATCTTCAGGTCTCAATTGATGGACCTGAAGAGATGAATGATTTTGGAAGAGGTAAAGGAGTTACTCAAAAATTCTTAAAGAATTTTAGAGATTTATGCGAATTAGAATTTGACGATTCTAAAATTGATTTATTTGTTCATACTAAACCAACTTTTTCAAAACCTACATTTCATTTTGTAGATACACCAGAAAAAGCATATGAATGGTTTGAATTTTTTGATAAAGAAATGTATCAATACTATAAAAACAGAAAAACTAAAAAATGGTTCTTCTTACCATGTCTTTTTAATTATGCAACTCCAGCAGAATGGACAAAAGAAGATGGACTTGAAGTGGCAAAAATTTATCGTTCAATTCAAGAAGTAACACCAAAAATAAAACAATTGGATGGATGGATTCCAAACTATGAAACATATATTCCAGGCGTAGAATTTTTATTAGGTAGATTAAAAGACGATAATTCTTTTAATAAAAAGAAATGTTTAGATTGTTCTAAACCATTCTGCGGCGGAGGGTGTGGTTCATTTTCTCATGTAGTAGTTCCTATTCATGATGGTAAATATACTATGTGCCATAGGGGTATGTTTGATGATTATGTTGATTATCATAACAATATGAAAGACCATGCTGATATGAATGGACTTGCCGCAAAATATGTTCAAACAAATAATGAATCTGCTTGGATTTATGATAAAGACCAATTCTTAAATCTTAAAAAGACTTTTGATAATCTTATTTTATATCCTCATCAAATTTTCTATACAGATTATGTTAAGTTTGTATACGAGTATGCAAAAGCAGGTATCATTGATGAAAAATGGACTGATATGAGTAAGATTGATAAAACGGTAGCTATTTTCGTTGATAAATCATGTTGTTTACAAGATTCATATATTATTACTGGCTCTTGGATAACATCAAACCCATTAGAAATTCCATTGTGGTATAATGGAGCTATGGATGTAGTTGAAGAAGAAATTGACAGAATAATGGCGGAAAGAGGTATAGTATGACATTTCAAGAACAGCAAGATTTACTTTTAGAAAATTATTTATTTAGATATGATAAAGATGAAGCTTCTGTTGAATTTATCATCACATCTATATGCAATCAAAAATGTGAGTATTGTTATTTATATAGATATGGTAATGAAATGTATCCTCCAGAAGCTAATAAAAAAGAAAACATTCTTAGAAATTTAGCATTGTTATTAGATTGGTTGGATGAGAATGGATATAAATATACAACCTTTGATATTTTCTCAGGAGAATTTTTTCAAATTCCTTATTGGGAAGAAATCTTAGATGTTTTTTATGAGCATCAAATAAATACTCCTAATATTCCATCAAGAGATTTTGTTATTCCTACAAATATGTCTTTTCTTATGGATGAAGAGAAAACTGCAAGAGTTGAATATTGGATAAATAGAGTCAGAAATGATACAAAACATTTTAATGGTTTTTGGCTGAGTGCTTCAGTAGATGGACCAACAGAATTAGAATCTGTTGAAAGAGGATTGAGAAACGGTCAAACGAAACAAGATTCATTTTATGATAAATTTTTCAAATTTATTGCGAAGTATTCTTTTTCTTGTCATCCTATGATTACAAAAGAATTTGTTAAAGATTACAAACGTAATTATGATTGGTGGATTGATAATCTTATTAAGTATAATGCCACTTTTAAAAAAGAGAATGGATATGAAGTATATTCAGTTCCAATGATGTTAGAAGTTAGAAATGCTGAACAGTGGGATAAAGAGTCTTTACAGAATTATAGAGATTTTCTTTTTTATGTAGCAGAAAAAGACTTAAATACACTTCATAAAGGAGATTTAACTGATTTTGCATATCATATGGCAGATAACTTCTCTGATGGAATGATGAATATTGGAACATATAATCATGTGCAGCCATATATATTAGCCCTTCCAGAAGTGCAACATAGAATGCCATGTTCAATTCAAGGTGGTACAATTTTTAGAGTTGGAGATTTAGCAGTTGTACCTTGTCACAGAACTTGTTATCCAGATAAGGTTTATGGATTCCTTAAATTAAATGAAGATAAAACTAAAATTGTTGGAGTTTATGGAGAGAATCCTATGCTTGCATATAAGATTAAAACTATTAATCAGAATCGCTCTTTTATGAAATGTGCGGGCTGCCCTATTAAAAGTTTTTGTATGAAAGGCTGTTTAGGAGCACAATACGAAGATAGAAAAGAATTATTTTGTGCTATTGACGAAGTGTGTGAGATGTTTAAAACTAAGTATCGTACCGTTAATGATATAGCTGAAAAATATGGCGTTTATGATATTGTTTTAAATGATTTAAAAATCTCAAAAGAGAGAAGGGAGTTCATAAAATATGCAAGAGATATTATCAACAGATGCTTGTATGACTGATGAAAATGTAGAAGTTTCTATTTTTGATTTAACTCAAGATATTATGTTTAAAAAACAATTTGCATTAATAGATGAATTGGATTTTAGACTTGGTAAAGTTGATGATGAAGATGATGTGCTTGAATCAGCCAGATTAAAAATTTATTACATTTATTATTTCATGTTTGATGATAAAGAAAAGGAATATTTTACTCATATAAAAAATTTTATTATTGCATCTAATAATAAATTAATTAAACGAATTAAAAATAGTACCGTTGAAGGTTTTCTTGATGAAGATGTAAATACCATTGAAGAAGTTCATTTAAACAAACTGTTTTTAGTTCTTTTGAAAGAATACGCTCCAGAGTTAAGATATACAGATTATAAAGATGATGTTTTATCCAATATAAATCAATATATTTATCTTTTAAATGAAACTTATTTTGATGATTTTAGTTTATTTCAAGATAATGTGTTATATGGAATTTGTATTGGGAAATCTATAGTTGATTATAAAAAGTTCTTGAGTCCTGCAGAATGGGATAGATTTCAATATAGTTTTTATCATTTGTTTTATAGTATTCAAGAATTTCCAACAGATGATGAAATATTAGATATTGAAAAAGATATTGAAAATAAAGTAGACCTTCTTTATGTAAAATAATGAGAAGTAAAGAGTAAAAGGAGTATAGTAAATGATTTTTATATTGCCATCTATTTATTACAATTTTGAAGATAATATAAATATTTTAAATATGTATAGCAATACAGTGAAAATCAAAGGCATTGAGGGCAGTTTCCCGTCTAACATTATGTGCGGCGGGATTAACGCCCTTGACACCAGATATTTTGCGCTGTATGATGATATTGTTGGTTGTGTAGGTAGCTATCCAATAACATCTAAAATGTTGTTTGTTGATTGCGGCAACCTTTTTCTAAATGAAAAAGAATATCTAAATCGTTTTGATAAGATATTATTTGAAGAATGGGAAAATAATGATTCTGTATATTATGAAATTGCTGATTTTAATTTGATTGATTATGTAGTAAAACGTTATCCTAATATACAAATTGCGTTGCATCAAAATGCTTTATTAAAATATAGCTTAAAAGAGATTCAAGATAAAATTGATAGCTGTAAAAATATTAAATACATAATTTTATCAAGACGTTATGCTCATTTAAAAATAAAAGGTGTTCAAAAAATTTATTTAATGAGTTTTACAAAATGTAAAGATTGTGTAAATTACTGCGATTGTTTATTTGAAGAATCTCATAATATATTGGAATATAGCGGTAAATCTACATTTAGAAAATGTACTCAAAGGTTTTATAAAGATGATGATGAGTTTTTTGAAGAATATAGAAATATTCCAAAAGATTTCTCATATGTTTTATTTGATAATATTATTCCAGAAGAGACAAATGAATGCTATACATTAATGATTAATTTATTCGAGAGAGGGCTTAAAAATGATTTATTATAATTTACCTGGATTTTATGAACACTTTACTTTAAATAAGTTTATTTTAGAATTACATGATACAAATCCTGAATATTTCAGAGATGGAATTAAGATTGCTACTTTCTTTGGTAATTTCCCATTCTGCACTTGGGATGGCGGCAGAAATTTCCCATTTTATCGTCAAATCACGAAAGAGGAAATTGAAAAGATTAGAGATTTTTATAAATTCTATAATATTCCTATGAGATTAATTTTTACCAATTCCGCAATTGAAGAAGAAGATTTATACGATCCATTTTGTAATCTTCAAATGAGGCTGCTTGAAGATGGTAATAATGAAGTTGTTGTAAATTCTCCTCTTTTGGAGCAGTATTTAAGAGAAACTTATCCAGATTTTAAATATATTAGTTCTACAACCAAATGTTTAAACAAGGAAAAATTTCTTAAAGAGCTTCAAAATCCAGATTATTATCAAGTTTGTTTAGACTATAATTTGAATAAAAATATGGATATGCTTGAAAATATTCCTCAAGAGTTACGAAGCAAATGTGAGTTTTTATCAAATGCAATTTGTCATAGCCATTGTCCTGTTAGAAAATCACATTATCTTGACACCAGTAAAACTAATTTAACATACGGTAGACATAAATACAGCATTACCGCAAAATGTCAAATTAAAGGTGGTATTAATGACCCTGATACTCTTGGAAAGCAAAACAATTTGACTTGGGAAAATATTCAAGAATATAATTCAATGGGATATAAATATTTTAAATTTGAAGGAAGAACATTGCCGAGCGCAGATATTTTTGCTAATTATTTATATTATTTATTTAAGCCTGAATATATTCCAACTATTGTAAGTCAATCTTCATATGTACCAGGAATATTCTTTAACAATCCTAATTCTCAGTTCTATTTAGACATGGTAAAAAGAACTGATGCTTCATTGGAAGCTGATAATGGGGTATATGCAAATGAATGTGTAATGAGTTGGCCATTCTAATAGAATTAACCCTTCTTGTTTTTTAAAATCTATAGAGAGAAAGTTTAAAAATAAGGAGGACTTTTAACTATGCTGGAAACAATTGGATCAATTGTCTTAACGTATTGGGTTGAACTTATTTTAGGTTTGATTGTAACTGGCGGCGGTTTTTTAATAAAACGTTATTTAAGACTTGAAAAAGAAGAACGTCAAAGAGAACAAAAAGAATATTTTGATAATGTGCTTAAAAAAATTCAAAGTGAAAATCAACAGGTATTAAAATCTTTAGAAGAAGAACATGATAAGATGAATCAAAATTCTGAAGATAAATATGATGAAATTAATACCAAGGTTGATAAAGCTTTAGAAGCGGGTCGGGAAGAATCTAAATCTGATGATGCGGTTCTTGAAAAAGAAATTTCAGCATTGGAAAAAAATATTACAGCTTTGACCGCAGGCGTTTTATCAATGCAAGGAAAAGAGTTTAGAAATAATTGTAGAAAACTTTTAGCTGAAGATCATGTTATTACTCTTGATGAATGGGAAGAATTAGATAAAGACCATACGGCTTATAATGGGTTAGGTGGTAATCATAAAGGCGACCATTTATTTTCATTAGTAAAAAAGAAAGTCGAAGCTGGATTTGCAGAAGACCAACGTCCAAAAGATGAATAAAAAAGAGGGGATAGAAATTAATTCTATCCCCTATTATTTTTTATCTTAGAAAAAATCTTATTTGTTATATCAATTACCTCTTGTCCATAAGTAGCGAGTAAATCGGCTAATAACTCCTCTTGGTCATAGATTAATTGAATATCATAGCTAAACATTGCGGCGTGTGCTATTTCGTGGCATAAAACTTGTTTAACTTTTTCGAGAGAAAGTTTATTATTAATATAAATTTTCTTAGTATCATCAACGCAAGCTCCAAGAGTATAAGAGCCATCTTTCTTTTTGAGCATTGGGTGATATGGGGATACAAAGACGACTCGCCAATTATCCCCATTAATTTTAAACATTTATTTTAGTTGCTAATAAAGCAATTTTCTTTTGAAGTAACTGTTTTTCCTCCTGGCTTGCGCCCTCAATCATTTCAAGAATATCTGCATTAAGTTCTTGCATATATTCTTCAAGTTTTTTTAATTTTTTAGCTTGATCATGATGAAGTTCTTTAGATTCCATATACATACGTCTGCGCTCAGGGCTTTTACCTTCACGACTATCGTATATTTTAATTGGATATTCTCTTTCATCTTCATCTTCGTATCTATCATAATAGTCCATAGGTACATTACGTTTTTTCTTACGAATGCTTTCTTTATAGTACATTCTCTGAGGTTCTTCATCATTAGATTTTTCTTTCATAGCTTTAGTGATTGTACAATAATAGATAGCTTGTTCAATATCTTTAATCATATCAATAACTTCGCCTAATTCTTCAGCGTCACAATTCTGAAGATTAGACATTTGAGATTGGGCCGCACTAATTAAGCAATTTTTCATTTCACAAAGTCTTTTCATCATATTAAGCCACCCTTTCTACGATTAGATTAGCATTTTGAACATTAATCGTTTGATCTGAAGTGTTAGTTACTCCAGCTGTTGAGCAACATCCAGTAGGTACATCAATGTACACACATGAAGCTACATTAAAATATTGCTCTACTGCGGCAGGGGTAACAATCATCTGGGCAGTGCGAACTGCCTCACCATCTATAGTGATAGTTAATGAGATAGCTCCTGCGGTGCCGCCAGTTGGGACCGCAATATTACCTGTAAAAGTTACTTTGAATCTTGAGCGGCATTGATTATTGGACAAGCCTCTTATTTTGATATTTCCGCTTCCCTCGGTATGAATAACTGAACAATTACCAGGGATTCGAGTTGTAATAAATACAACATTTCCATTTGCATTTACTGTTTGTACTACATTGCTTGTGAGTTCCATAAATAGTCTCCTTTCAGGAATTTAATAGGTTAGAGGGTTGGCAGACCCTCTAACCATTAAACTAATTTAGATTAAAGTGTACCACATCCGCAGTTATGATATCCAGAATATGGATTAGCAACTGTATATGCAGGAATAGGTGTTGGATTTAAAGCATTAATTAAATAGCTATTTTGAGCTGCTTGGCTTGCTTGTAATCTAAGATTAGAATTTGCTGCAGTTAATTCACTAATCTTATCATGTAAAGCTTGTGTCTGCATCTCTTGGATAGCACCCAAAACGCTTCTGGTATTAGCGTTTTGATTTTCCATTAGGTCTCTGGTTGCATCAGAAACTGCTCTACGAGTTGAGCACTCTTGGTCTGCTAAATTATAATTTAATTGAGCAAAGTTTTGAGCGTCCTCATATCTGTTTTGGCAGCAACACTGTTGCAACTGAGTTCCTAAACTGGTAATACCTGCATTAATAGTATTAGCATTTTGCATGTCTGCGATTGTTTGCTGAGTAATATTATTATTAATACCAGCAAATCCATTCAACATACCTGTGTTCATGGCATAAAAGCCATCACAGAGTCCACTATCTACATTGTCAATTTTTCTTTCAATGTTAGCGAAATCTGAGGTTAAAATATAACCATCTGTAATTCCAGAACCTGTGGAGCCTCCTCCGAAGAGTCCATTTCCATTTCCTCCCCATCCTGCGAAGCAGAAAAGGAATAAAATTATAATCCACCAGGCTCCCCCATCTCCACCAAATCCAAATCCATTATCATTTCTATTGGTTCCAGTAGCTGCGGCGATGTCGGCTAAACTATAGCCACTTGTTGCGTTATTGAACATATTAATGTCCTCCTTTTTAAAATATATTATTTAATCCCAAGCATTTGCTTAAAGGCATTAAATTCTTTATCAAAATCTTTACCATTTTGACTGCATATATTTCGAGCGATTTGTTCAATATCTGCACTTCTATTCTGCTTTGCTAAAGACAATAGATTAGCTCCCATTGGAGTATTTTGCATTTGTTGCTCTAACATATTCATTACTAACTGCTGAGGATTCTGGCCTCCTTTAATCATTTGAATTAATTGCATTGGGTTAATATTCATTGGCATAAGAATTCCTCCTAAAATTTAATATCCTCTTTTTTGACTGGTTGCGGCGAAGGAACTGAAGGAGTAGTCTTTTGCGGCGCTTGCTCTGGTACCTGGTCCGCAAATATAGCTCTTATTTTTTCCATTTGTTCATTAAATTCATCTCTTGTTATATAATCTGTCATTTGTGGCTGTGCGGTTGGTTGTTGTAATATTTTTAATTCATACACATTAATTGATGCGGTTCCATCTAAGTTAATTTGTTTAGTATAAATTTGTTTATTTGCTATATCTGGAAAAATAAAAATAGAGCCATCAAAGTCTATTGGAATGGCTTTAACCTCTTCAATGGAAGAAACTGGCCTGCCTTTTAGGTACAAAATACCTTGGTTTTGCATTGGTGGTTGCTGTCTAATAGGTTGTTGATTCTGCGGGAAGTAATTGTAGTTGGGATACATTTTTTAATCCTCCTTCTTAAAATTATTTTTCTTTCTTTCCTTCAATAGTATGTAAAATTTTTACTAACTATCTTAATATGAAAAGTCCAGTCTTTTTAAATCTTTTTTTGTACTACAAAATTAGACAAAAAAAAATAAGGGGTACAGAGAATATACATTCTGTACCCCTTATTTTTATTTAGGTTCAATAGTTGTTTTATTCTTATTAACAGCCGCTTCAATTTGTTTTGTAATATATGTATTCAAATCGCCATAGATTGCTGTCAAATATTCTTTCGCTTCGTCATTTAAGATAGAAAGAACTGCAGTTAAGGTCATGTTAAATGCCTTTTTCTGAGCTTCGGCATCGAATTTTCCTTGGGCTTTTAAGCTATCTACATATGTTTGATTTGTGGCAATTACACAATCAGTAATTGTCTTTGACAACATTGTAATATATTTTGCAGCTAAGGCATTATCATTTTGCTTAATTAAAGCATCTTTTTTTGTTGCAATATACTGTACTAAGTAAGCTGTTAAAATTCCTAATAATGGAATTACGCATACCTCAAAAATTTGTGATAACATTTGTAAGAAATTTTCCATAATTATTCCTCCTATTTAACTTTAATCCAAATACGATTATTTACTTTTACATTACCAGTTCCCCAAACTTCATAATCTGGAATCTCTGATACTGTACCAATAATTCGTTCTGGATATTCTCTGACTTCTTCACGAGTCATTTTTGAAATAGTTCCATTAGGTCCAGAACAAACTGGGTCACCAGCCTGATATAAATTTCTATTCTCATATGGATAAGCTAATACTCTACCTGAGACCGCAAGTGGAGTTTTAGTTTGTTCAGTTTCACCAATTGCAAATCCAAAAGTATCAGATACTATATTCGCTCCTGGCTGAAGTCTTTCAGAAGATTTAATTAAATCTCCTTTACCTGTTTCAATAACGCAATAACCTGGTTGGATATATTCTTTAGTTTGACGATATTCCGCATAATCGTTCCATACTGCACCATAAACTTTATCAGCTCTAAAAGTTCCTAAAATGCAATTTTGGACAGTTCCAGATGTTGGTTCAGATGTGGAGCGAGTTCCTTTATGAGTCCACGTATGATAATATCCCTTAACGTTATAATATCCATCGCTATAGCCCCATGGTAAATAAATATATAAATCAATTATATTATGTGCGCTTGCCATTCCTTTTACTTTTATAGAAGTAGCATTAACATCAGAATGATCAATTAAATATGAGATACCAAAAGATGTTGTTGCTGATAGAGAAGATTGCCATCCATCTTTTACAAAAATACTTATATGTGTATTTTGATTTCCAGTACCATTATATCCATTTCCACTATATATATCTATAATAACTTCTGAATTATCTCCATTAGAAACTAAATTACCTAAATAATACCAATGAGCAGTTCCATTTGAATCAGATATTTTAAAAGATTGCTGTTTTTCAGTTCCAGATTGAGAACCAGCACAAGCTGTAATAACACCATTATTTAAATAAACTGGTTGATTTGCGGAACCAACTGAAGCTGTTGACTTAACTGGGATACCATTTGCAAAATATATAGGATTAGTATTACCTCCTGCGGAAGTATTTAATTTATTTGCAGATGATGCTATTGTTGCAGTAGCTGCATTTCCACTAATATTGACTCCAAGAGTATCATTACATTGAACTGGAACTCCACCAGAAAAATAAATCGGTTTAGTTGCAGAGCCTGCATTTTCACTTAATTTTGAAGCTGTTGTCGCAGTAGCTGCATTTCCACTATAAGAAGTAATAGTTTTTAGGACTCCACCATCTGAATATACCGGTACAGTTGCAGAACCTACCGTACCTCCAGAATTTCCAGTGGTTGGTACTCTACAATTATCTAAAAGCATTCTGGACTTAGCAATAAATAAACCTACAGAACCGCCCCATGGTTCAGTAGCAGTTGCATATGGTAAAATACAAATAGAACCAGTTCCACCATTACCAGTATTATGTTGACCAATTTGTGGATCATATGTATTTTGAGATTTTCCACCTTTATACCATTTTATAGCTTCAGTATAATTTGAAGTATCGCCTTGATTTTGAATTAAGCTCTTATTATTATTAATTCTAATATCTCCACCTGTCCAAATATCTCCTTGAACTTCAAGCCATACATTTCCTTTATCAGAACCATCTACATCCATAATTTTAAGACCTTTTGTTGGTCTGTAAGTATCTGTGTCAGTATATACAATTCCAACAGCTTGAATTTTATTAGCACCATTTTTTTCTTGAAAAATAATTCTCGGGGAGCTATTAGCAATAGTACTACTTGTTGCACCAGCTAAATTTAAAGTATTAAACCAGCCTGTATTCCAACGATTGCCAAAAGTTCCAATAGAACCACTATTGTCAGCATCAGGATAAAAATTTCTACCAGTATCAAAACAAGCATACCTTCTATTAGCAATAGTATCACAATTTGTATATAAAAAAACATTTCCATCAGCTGATAAATATAAATTCTCAGTATTTTTAATACCCGCTGAATACATTGCGGCAGCAGATTCTCCTGCTCCAACAATAGTAGTTGCTCCACTTCCAATAACTAAATCAATTCCATACGCATTAGGTGAATCATATGCAGCAATAATATCTTGATTATAAGATTTTGTATTTGCTTGAATATGTAAATCATTTCCAGAACCTAAGTCTAAATATCCATTAGCAGGTTTTATTTTAATAGCTCCAAAAGATGTAGCAATTTTTAAATGAGTATCACTTTGAGCATCATTATTAATATTTCCATTAAAAGTAATAATTGCTCTTTGAGTTTTATCAGATCCATTAAATTTAATATGAGATTCATCTGTGGTAGATTCACCATAAATATTTAGATCTCTAAATACATGGAATGAATGCCATTGATATTGAGCACTACCTAAATTCCATTTATTATTTGCATCTGGATATATATGTCCAGTCCATAAAGTATTTTTGATCCAAGATTGACTACTTACAACGTATAATCCATAAGTAGTATTTCTTTTTTCTTGACCAATAGCTAAATATGGAATACTCGCGGAGCCAGTAGTATTATCTATAATTAAAGTATTTTTAGCATAAGTTGTTTTTCTGTCGCCAACCCAATTAGTTCTAAAATAAAGAATAGCTCCTTCATTTGCAATTTGCCATGAACCATTATTACCTCTATATAATTCTAAAGCAACATTGCCACTATTGCCAGCATTTTCAGAACTAATTCTTAATCCGCCTGATTGTAAATTAGTAGAAGAAGCTTTGGCTTGAATGGTAATACCGTCTTGACCAACTTGAACAATTCCGCCTTCATTATTTAAGTATAATGCAGATGCTTTAGAATTATTACGAGCCATGATTTCATTGCCATCAATACCCAAGTTTTGACCAGCTTTATTTCCAATTACTAATGAACCAGCTCCATTTAAGCCAACATCTGTATCAGGTAAAATATGAACATTACCATTAATAGTTACTGCATTATCAAATAAAGAATCTCCACCTACATAAAAAGTATAATTTTTTGAAGAAGATGCATTAATTCCAACTTGACTTGAAGTTACATAATGATCAGAAGAACCAATCTGATTAGCAGTTTTATAATATGCCATTCTATTTGCGGTTCCCGCTTCAACAGTGGCACTTAAACTATAACTACAAGTAGCTACATTACCATTGCTTTGGACATAAATAGGTTGAGTTCCAGACCCTACTGCCGCATTATATTTTGCAGAAACGAACATTCTTTGATTATCATTTCCACCAATATTTAATAATCTATAAGTAGTTGTTAATGAGTTTGAAGCGCCGGTTGTACCTTCAAGATTACTATCTGCTAAGTATCCAAATACCCATTGATCTCTAAAATCCTCATTTTTATTCTTTTCATTATTATAATTATAATGACCTAAAACCCAATAACCATTAGTTACTTTTTGAGCTAACAAAGGAGACCAACTATTAACACTGGTCATTCTAATCATAGCATTATTATGAGAACCATTCCAAGCTGAACTTTTTCCAGGTCTCGCAATACTATAATTAGTATCCATTTGGATATTATTATGATGAGTAGTTACCCCAGAAATATCAACATTACCAGTAAAATTACTGGTTCCAGTAACTTGAAATTGATAACCTATATCTGCGATTGCATTATTTTGATTTAGTTTACTATTAACATGAATCTTTTTAGCCTCAAATAATTCAGGTGCACGAGAACGTCCAGAACCATCTAAAACTGTAAAAGTTCTTGTTACCGTTCCAAAAATTCCAGAATATTGTCTCATATAAATTGGTTCGTTTGTATCATCACCAGTTGCGATTTCAAGATAACCTTCATCAGTTTTATCTGCACGACCTACAACTCTCCAACAATCATTATTTGCGATTGAACCTATAATACCTCTCGTTCCAGTAGAGATATTATAGAAACGAAGATTCGCATGTAAAGTTTTTTCTCCATAGATACCTTGTGCGGCATCGGTAATAAGACCGGCTTTTCCACTTCCTGCGTTCGGAATAGTTAAAACTGCATCAGCTAATTCATTACCTGCGCCATTTAGTCCTCTAAGAGTAAAAGTTGTTCCATTTGAAGTTTTTGTAACAATTTTAGCAACATACTTATCATTAATTGGAGTCTTATTATCTTTTCCATCTTCACCAGAATCATATATTACGAAATCTGAATATCTGGTTCTTAATCCATCATAATTGCCTTTTGTAACATCAATAACATTACAGTATGATAAATACCATACCAATGGAGATGAAGCTGTTGGAGCGGCTCCATCTTTAATATAAACATGACCGCCAGTTGAAAATGTGCCACTTGCGCCACAAATTACACGCCTTGCATACCATTCCCATCTTCCTGTTCCAGTTGTTGGAGTTAGCCATTCATCTTTATAATTATCTCCCATACTATTTGAAGCTGTTGCAACATTTCTTCCTGTTGGAATTTTTGCTCTAAAAATTTGGATAAAAATAGCATTTGCACGAGATGAGATATATTGAACAAATCCTCCAAAACCAGGAGAACCTGAACCTGTATGAGTAATTTTTAAAACTTTTCCAGATGAATTTCCGCTTGAAGCATCACTTACTATAGCATGAGTGACAGTTCCATTAGAAGCATTATTATATACAGAAATACTATTTGAACCAGACGCAAATTCTGGGTCATTATAAACTGGGTATCCAGCACTTTTATATCCTAAAGCAGTAAGAATTAATTCACCTGCTCCAGTAGAAGGATTATTAAGAAAATGATTTCTATGGATATAAGTATTGCTACTAAAATAAGAAGAACCATTTACATAAAAATTATATCCTTGTCGTCCAGCTGTATTAATTGCAATTCTATCTGTATCTGCATAATGGTATCCTGCTTGGAGTATTTTACTTCCATTTGTCCAAACTAATCTATTTCCAACTTGACCTTGTAAAGTAATATTATTTATATATAAATTTCTCCAATAATCAGCTGCGCTTCCTAAATCTTGGGCATTAGGATTACTGTTTTCTGCCTTAATAGGAAGAATATGTCCATCACTTGTAACTTGAAGTCCTTTTCTATTTGAGATAGTATCTCCGCCCGCCTCAATATTAATAGCGTAATCAGATAATAAGAATAATCTTTTATCTCCGCCACTAGTAACATAAGACATTGCAGATTCACCAGCTCCAATAACTGTTGAACCGCCGCCACCAATAGAAATACCATTTCCATAAATATCACTGGTATTATCAATAAAACGAATCATTGAATAAGTGTATTTAGAACCAATAAATTTAATTTCTTTAGCACCTTTAAATACTAAATTACCCTCAATCCATTGATTTCCACCAACCAATAATTTATATCCTACATCTCCAGGAGTGGTTAAATTTTTACCAATGTAAACTTGTCCGCCTCTTGGTTGTAGTAATAAATTACATCTCTCTGCATATTGAGTTGTATATCCTGATGTTTGCGGATCTTCATTGTCAAAACAAGTCTGAATTGCGATGGTTTCAGTCCCAAATTTAGTATTGTTCTGACCATATATTTTTAAAGTAGCATCATCATATCCAGTAGCAAAGAGAATGTCTCCATTGCCACCAATTTTTAAAGAGCCATTTGGAATTAAGAAACTCTTATTACCAGCAACTTTTACATAGGTCTTATCTTCCATAGCGATACCGCCACTATAAGTATCATTCCACCATCCTGTTTTACCAGTTGAACGCCACCAGTTAGAAGTATAAGCTGTATTAAAAGTTGGTTTAGTTTCAGTACTTGATGCAGTAGATACTTTTACATTTGCCCAATAATAATTATTTATATAAGAGGTGTAATTTGAAGAATCTAAAACTGTACTCCATTTACCCCAAGATGAAGCTCCATTATTAGAACCAGAACCTCTAACAGCTAAATGACCAGCACTACCATTTTGAATTGCTAACTGAGAACCATAACCAGAATTATCCCATCCAAAAGAAAGAATATTTGCGTCTCCTATTGGAGGTTTATTTTTCTTAGTAGTAGAGGTTGCCATAGAATATGTTACTCTTTTTATATATTTAGCATCTGCTAAATTAAAGTTCATATCCTCTTGACGAGTTTCTGGGTTTAAGAATAATCCTTTTGCATAACCTGCTGAAGTGGCATATGTTGCGCTATCTGCATTACCTTGAAATCTTGATGCTTGTAATAAATCAAAACCAGATATTTTTGTTGGCAAATATAGATTAACTGCGGAACCAGATAAATCGGTTTTAGTACCATTGGCACCATTGGTTGCATCAGCAGTAGAAGCAATCTTAAAAGTTACATTATGGTCTAATTTTGCGCTATCGCTTGAATGACCACCAATTTTACTTAAATCATAAGTTTTATCATTAGCACCAGTAATAGTAAAATACCAAACTGGAGCATCACCATTTCCTCCTGCAAATTTAATACTGGGTTCATTATATTTAACAGATATAATACCCTTTGTACTTCCACCGCCGAAAGCAATACCTGCACCATAATTAGGTTGGAACCAAGCTGGAGCTTTAACATTTCCTTTAATAGATTTTAACCAAAAACCTTCCCCATTTTGATTTCCTAATCTTGTCCATTTTAAATTAGTATCATCATTTGATAAAGTTACAGTAAAATCCTGATGCGCTAATCCATGAGAGTGATTAGTTGATGTATTTATTTCAATAGTTTCACCATCTTGAGAAATAACTCCTGTTCCTGTTACAGAACCAGTTATTTTAATTGGTAAACCAGAAAATTTTACTCTATGGACAGTTCCAGTTTTAGTAGCCGTTTTGCCATCAACAACAGTATCATAGTATATAGAACCATTATTATTTTCATCTATAACAAAATAAATCATACCATTTGTTAATAGTTGATTTGTTGTATTAAAGTCCTTTTTTAAACCTTGTTTAAATTTAACATAATTTGCCAAAAGGAAAATCCTCCTTTCTCTCTGAGTTAATTATATCATAAAAACGACATTAAGTCAATTTCATTCTATGATATATAAAAACTTGACCAAAAACATTATTATAATTTGGCCTATTAAACAAAAATAAGGGGATAAGACAAAATGTCTTATCCCCTATATATTTAATAAGCGTCTTGCCAAAATATGTCCATTTGCTTATTAATTTGATCAATTCGTGCGATTAATTGTTCAGTTACAGTATATTCTTTAGTATCAAGAATTCTCTGTACTCTGTCATTATCGCCCTCTTCATCTAAGTTAATATCTACTACTAAACTTTGTTTAATCTCAGTTGTAGTTTCGATTGTACTCAGATTATAAGTTAATTCAGATTTACTACTATCTATACTGTAAAATCGAATTGAATATTTTACTTTACCTGCGGCCGCAGCTACTCGTCCACTAATACACCATGGAATTAGCAACTTATCTTCATCAATAAAAGTATCTGCATCATAAAAAGGAACTACATAAAGTCCGGATTTTCCTTCCGCATTTTCATATTGAATTAAACAAGTTGTATTAATTAAATCCATATGGTCATAATATCTATTTAATTTAAAATAGATAATTTCAGAACGGTGGTCAGCCTCTACACCAAGAGAGGCTGGCCCATTAATTGTTCTTGTAGACAAATCAACATCATAAATTGTTTCTGTAGATGGAATTAAAACAGCTAAGCTCGGCTTATTTTGATCTTGAATACGATAGAGTAAATCATAATATTCCTGCATATTAGTAACCATGCTTAACCCTCCTTAACTGTTTTATTAATCTTGAATAGAAACTACTAAGAAGAACTTAGAACATCTATCTGCGGTTGTTCCGTTGTATGTATTTCTAACCATACAATAGTAATATCCGCCTTCATTATCTTTTGGTTTAAAGATTGGCTGAGTTTCTCCATCAATAGGAGCGTCACCATCAAAGTTATAATTTCCAAGTGCCGCATCTTGAACGTCTTCATCAATGTTACTGTTTGTACCTTTATAGTATTTATACCATTGATATGTAATAGTATCGGCATCAGTTCTCATAAGACCTTCGCCACGTTCTTTAGCTAATGAATAATCAACTTTCAATCCATAACTGTGAGCGATGGCATAATCAACTTTTAATTCAGTCTTTTTAGGAGTGTCTACTACTGGGTCTCCATGTCCATCGAAACTTGAGATTTCAATAGTAACAGGACTTGCAGTATGAGTTACACGACAATTTCTTGTCTCTTCAGTTGAAGTTTCATTGTTGATACTATTAGTAGCAACTACTGCATAATATCCATCTCCAACTGCTCCAGCTTTATCAGTTGCATCATTAGAACCTACAACTGTATAAATTGGATTAACAGCGTCCGTAATTTTCTCCCAAGGAGCATTAATGTCAACACTTGTAACAAGATTTGGTTTATCTTTATTATCATAGTGTTTAGTCTGAACTTTCTTCAATTTACCTTCATCGTCAAAAGCATCTTTTACATTCTCTGGTTTAATCTTATACCATTGATATGTAATAACACCGCTATCACTCTTACCAGTCTGAGTTGTTAAAACGCCTTTGAATTCTTCAGCTTCTTTAAGAACTAAAGATTCATCAATATCTTTAACGATAGTAACTTCGCTTGGATGGAAGATTTGACAAATAACACTTAATGTGCTTTCACGACTCTTTCCTACACGGTTTGTTGCAACAGCTACATAACGTCCAGTAGAAGTAATCTTAACTTGAGATTTTCTTTCAAGAACGCCTGTTGGAGTAGCCCAATCTACAGCTCTTAATTCTTCTTCTGTCATTAATTCATAAGCTGGAACTCCATCTTCTGTAGCAGTAGATTTATAATAATATTTAGTAGCACTCTGAGCAGTATCAGTAGTCTGAACATAAATATTTTGAGCAGTTAATAGACCAATATATTCATTTGTATCAATATCATACATTCTCCATACATAGGATAAAGTACCACCATCTGGGGAAATTGCTTCAACTTGCTGCATAGTATAACCAACTTCTGTAGCGAAAGATACTGTTTCTGCAAGGTTCTCGATAAATACAGGAGGTTGAGCTTTTGTAGTATCTCCAGTAGCAGTAGAATCTACTAATCTTTCAAGAACTTTCTTATCATCTTCATCAAATACATTTTCACCATCAAGCATCATTTGCGGAATGTTGAAATCTAATGTAGACTTAATAGCTACAGTTGCGGTCTTTGTTGATAAAGAGTAAGTAAGCATGTTAGTAACTTCATCTTGGATATAGAATCTAACTGCGAACTGTACGTTACCAGCATATTTAGTGATGTCGTTATTTAAACACCATCCAATTAAAATCTTACCAGGATTACTTGTTACATCAGCAATATAAGGTGCGGAAATACCTTGAATAGTATTACCATTTTCATCCTTTTGACTTAATTGCCATTCAATATAAACATTACAGTTATCTAAATCTTGGTTATCATAAAAACGATCTACTAAGAAATAAACAATTTCTGAAATATGGTCACCTTGTACGGATACACCATTTTTAGCAAATGTTTGAGGAACAGAAATTTCTCTTGTATTAGCATCAATTTCAAATACATCTTCATCTAATGGAAGAACTGTATAGATTTTATCAATTTCAGCTAACTCAACGATACTGCCAAAATACTCAGCAAGAGATGTAATACCATTACTTGGTTCATAGTATGTTTCTGTTGGGTCAAACGCATTAGTTGCTTGGACATATTGACCGTCTTTTGTTTTTACAAAATACATTCCTTCTCCGAATTGGCTTTCTTCCAAAGGAACTTCTACGTATGTAAGTTTTAACTCGCCAGCATCACTTAAAGCTTTTGTAGCTTTTGAGAAAAGACGATTATATCTTGCACTATTCTGACTATTTACATAGGTAATCATCTATTTTATCCCAATCCTTTCTTAGAATTTTAAAAAGAGGAAAGAAAAACTACTTCTTTCCTCTTTACTTTTTCTTTCAAAAGATATGAAAGAAAGAGATTCATTTATAATTATTTTTGGCCAACTTCTCGCCATTCATCCAGTTCATCCTCTGGAATAGTAACGCTTTGGACAAAAGTCTTACCATCTTTGGTAAGACTTTTTCTTGCGTCCGCTACTAATCTATATTTACGAATATAGTAAATATCTTCAAGATGAACTGTACTTGTAATTGTTCCATTAGTACCTAAATAGGTATACAAAACAGTTTTAGTCATCTTTTAGAATCCTCCTTATTTGAATTCAATCATTGTTTCAGGGTCTGCATACATTTTAGCCAAAGATTTTTTAATCAGTGGTTTCATTTGTTCAGAAGCACCATAAATAAATGCTTTAGCTTCTGGATCAGTAATCATAGCTTCACCATTCTGTGCAAAAGAATTCTCTTGAATAGAAGTCAATTTACTGTTTTCAGTTTCAGTACCGATGTATAAGAATTTCAATGTAGCTGTACACATGATATACATGAAAGCTGAATCTCCAATTGTTTTAACGCTTGGAGGAATGATAATTGTGAAGTCTCCAGAAGGAGCATCAGCAAGAGCCTGGTTGAAAGCGAAATTACCAATCTTTTCCAACTTGTTTGGTAAACCAGTCCAAATAAGGTTTGAACACATTCTAAATGCCATAGTTCCAATTTCAATTAAGTTATTTGGAAGATAGCAATATTTCATTTGAGAACAGTTCTGGAATGCATTTTCTTTAATATATTTCAAAGGAGCATCTTCATAGAAGAATACATGAGTTATTCCTGTCTGATTAGAAAACTCTTGAATTATACTAATATCTGCGTTGCCATGAACTTTATCATCATGCTGTTTTGGAATAGTAATTTTACCTGTTAAAGAAACACCAGGTTTAACACGTATAGAATAAGTTTGGTCTGTTTGCCAATTAAATTCAAAATACTTATCATCGGTAGGATTGTCATAAACATTTTCAACACTGAATGCCGCATAGAACTTTAAGTTTTGAGTAGCTTTAATTGTTGTTAAATCTACAACAGGAGCTAAAGTTGCGGAACCGTATATATTATTTTCACCAGAAATTCTTCTTGTGTATCCTAAGAATCTATACTTACTTGTAATAGGAAGGCTATCTTCTTTTGGATTTTGAACAAGATAATTTGGATCATGTAATGCGCTTCCATGAACTACAGAATATCCAATCTTATTTCCATAAGTATTTTCAATCTCTCTCTCAGAACCATCATCGTTTACAAGATAGAATCTTACATCCCAATGGTGGTCTTCGAATACAGCATAGAATGTATAATCAGTTTTATCAGCTAATAATTGTTGACTTCCCCAATTATGGATTGCGCTATTACCTAATAAAGTAACCCAGTTTGTATCATAAGATTCAATCAATCCGGTTCTATCAGGAGTTGTAGACCATCCAATAAAGTCTTGAGAAGGCTTTAATGCATTAATTCTTGTCTCACTGAAAGCGGATTCAGTTCTGTCTTTTGGATTTGTAAAGAAAACTTTTGGATTTGTTTCAAATTCATGTAAACCAATCTTATCTGTACCAATTAATGTCTCTGTTGTTGTAGCAACTCCAGTTAAGGAATCAATTGTTTTATTTTGAATTACGAAACGTGCCGCAAAACCTTTAGTAACTTTCTTAAAGAAGAATGTTAAATTAGGATAATTCTTAACTAACAAGTCTTGAATTGCGCTTTCTTCAACTGCGGTTTCATTATTAATGTAAATGTAACCAGAAATTGTAGGAACTTTTGTTCCACTGGAAACGCCAATGAAACTTGCATTAGTGATTAAATTCTCAAGTAATTTAGTATCTGTGATATTAACTGTCTTCATAGTGCTATCATATTCATACATCTGGCTATTGTTAATATATTGAACCCAATCTCCAGGATGTGCTTTATAATCTTCTGCTGTGAAAGCAATTAATCCAAAGTGACCATCATCTCTAAAGTATTGAGAACTTGCGCTAAATGTAGCTTCTGGGTCATCAACTAATACATATGGACTCCATTGAACGTCAGCCATATTAATCTTTCTCTGCGCACCTAAAGAAGCGGTTGCCGCATAGAATTTATTTAATAATTTATAACTATTATATCCTAAGCCTCCACCTATAATATTCAAAGTTGTTAAATTAGATGTTCCTTTTCCAACTTCTTTATCAGTTAAGCCTTCGATGTAAAGTCCCTTTTGAGCTACCAAATCTCCGCTCGGATTATTCTTATCTTTCTCTTCTGGAACTTTATAAGTTTCAATCAAGTCAGTTAATAATCTTGCTTCGGTTAATTTTAAAGCTGCGGTTGAAGCGCTTAAATGCAATGTATCAAGTGCAACACCATCAGCAAAGGTAACTTGAGTAATGTTTGAACCAGTATCTCTAAAGTTCTGTAATTTTTCACTTGCAGATAAATCAAATGTTACGTTATTATCCTTAAAGGTAATGTAACTTAAATTGATTTCTTTAACAAGTGGCAATCCACTTGAACCAGTAATAGTCCATTTGTTTACGTTTGCATTTTTATAGTGATTATTTTCTTCATCTACTCCATCATATCCAAGTTTTAAATCTGTAATCTTAGTTGCATTACCAGATAACTCGAACTCTTGGAAGTAAAGTTTACTTAAATCACCAAGTGATTTCATTTGATCCAAACCATAAATATAGTACAACTGTTCTTTGTAGTTACCAGATTTACGAATACCATTTTCAAGGTCTGGAGTAGTAAATTTAACTGGGGTTCCAGTATATTTCATAGAATCAAAGTTTGCGGTATCTGTTCCAACAGTAACATACATTTTACGAACAGGTGTCATTGATAGCCAATATTCACCATCAAACATATGTTTCTTTTTACCTGTGACTGGATCATAGTATGGTTCATTAGTAATAATACCTTCTGCACCATTTGTCGCAGTACCTTCAATCCATTTATCTGATGTACTTGCAGGACTGTTTGCGGAAATACGAGAACGAATTCTGTTTTGTCCACCACGTTTGTAGTTACCAACTGATAACCAAGAATCAATATAATTGAAACGGTTAGTTAAGAACTGCTCACGTGACATACTTCTATCTCCTTGTAGAGCGTAGAAATATGTATCACTGGTATCTTTAAGTACCTCTGGTGTTGTACCAGAACCAAGGTATCCTACTTTTGGATTTGTAATTGAAATATATTTATAATGCTCATCAAGGTTCATTGCTAAGAGAGGTCTTAAACCTTCCATTGAATGGCTCTTAGTAAATTCTGGATTACATTTATAAATATTCTCAATAACATCTATAGAAGTAAACGGTGGTTTCTTTAAAGTACCAAAGTTACTACTTGGTACACCAGTTAATTGTTCATATTTATCTTTAATAATTCCTAAGAACAATGAGTAGAAATTATTCCAAAGAACACTATCATTTGTTGAGAATGTTCCATCATCAGTTGCATCAATGTTATATTCAAATGATGGAATACCAGTATTGTTAATACCTAATTGAGTGTCCATATCATAGAAAATTGGATACCAGATATAGTCTCCACCTTTCTTCTGTGGACCCCAAGATGCCATCATACAGTTTTTACCACGAGAGTCATAACATTCAAGAACTTCAGTGATAACGAAATATGTTGCTAAATATTCAAGATTAAAATGATCTGTTAATTCATTTTTGAATTTAGCTAAACGATATTCTTTTGTATCATAATTATAAGTTGTATTACCATATTGAACAGGAGCAGGTAATTTCCAGAACTCTTCAATACTACTTTCATTATTAACTGCCTTATAATATGTTTCAGTCTCTACAAAATTTTCTTCTGCTAATAAATAGTTACCAGAACTATTCTTAGTATAGAATTTATTCTTTTTGTAAACTAATTCAGGGTCATCAGTTAATAGAATCTTACGATATTCTCCATCAGCTTGAAGTTCATAGTAAATTGTATCTTTATTATATACTTGCGCTTTAACCTTTTTTCCTGTTTCAGTACTTTCAAAATAGAAAGTACCTGCTTCAAAGATTTTTTCACCTAAAGCAACTTGTACATAAGTATTTAAACTTGGAACTTCTTTTAATAGAGGATTCTTTGGATCACCATTAACATCAATTAAAGCATCTGTCGCTGTACTCCATACCCATGCAACTGCTTTTTCCCAGTTTCCATAAATTTCAAGTAATTTATTTCTACCTTCGTCAAGATCATTAGCAATATCAATTCCTAATTTATCTTGTAATTTTCTAACAGTTTTAGAGTTTTGAGAAGAGTTCTTTAAGTCAACTAAATAATCAATATAATCATCGAGAGCATTATATCTATATTCAAAAGAATCTGCTACAACTGGTGCTTTAGCAACAGTATATTTATTATCAGCAGTATCAGGTGCCTTGAAAGATAATATATGTCTATTCCATGGGTCTCTAAATGAACAGAATCCACGAGAGTTATTTTCAAATTCCCAACATTCTGCAACATCATCTGTGCTCTTATGGTCAACATAAGCTTGTTTCATACCTAAATCAGAGAATCCATAAGCTTCAGCCGCACCTTTATCAAGAAGCATATTGTAACGACCAATGAATAAAGGTTCTGTACCAGCTTCTTTCATGGCTTTTGTTTGCCAGAAGGCTAAAGTTGGGAAACCTTGAACAGATGTTCTATAATCACTTAAATGGTCAACTTTTGCAGTCTTGTATCCAGGTACATATTCATACCAAACGTTTGTACATTCAGCTAATTTATCTTTAATTGCACTACCTTGAGCATCAGCTGAATAAGAAGGTGTTTCTCCAATTCCACCAAGAACTTTAGATACTCCTTCACGTTGAGCTAATCCACGAGGCCCTAAAGCGAAATCTTCAGCAGATGATAACATCTTTAATTCATCATCTCTGGTATTTTTAAGATTTCCTTTATGATTATAATAATAATAAACTGTTCCTGCTTTATAATTGCCGGCTTCATTAGCAATAACTTTTTGTTCACTCTTTGTTTCATCAACTTGACAAAATGCATTAGAACCATTATAATCTTCAAGAGGATGATGTGAATAAGCATAATTTACTAAGTTAGCAAGACCCATATTATAAGAACCAGAAGATTCCATGAAATCTACTTTTAAAGTAAATTTATTACATCCAACAGTATTGTTGTCATAATAGAAATATTTTAATTTCTCCTTTTTACCAAGTTCATAATCTGCGGCAAAAGGTCCCTTATGAGCAACCATTGCATACTCATTTTTCTTAATTACATCACCATATTTATCATATTGCTTCTTTCCATCTGCGTCCAAATCATCAACTTTAATCTTAGTTTTAACCTTATAATTACGACGTGGATAGAACTCAGAAGAAGTTCCTTGTACACTTAATGTAATATTTTGAGCTGTGAAAGATGGACAATGATGCAGGTAATAATCATTAAGTTCTTGACCTGCGGCAGTAGCTTCAGCAGATAAATTACCTATTGAATATGCTCTTTCAAGTCCAGTATTAATAAATTCCATATCAGCAGTAACAGGTGTATCTTTTCTCCAAGGAAGATTACCTTTTGATAAAGTATCATCTTGGTCTGTTGTAAAGATAATATATGGCATAATGTTTTCTGATCTTGGATGCTCTTTATTATACTTAATCATCTTATCGTAAGAGAATTGATATTCTTCATCGGTAGATTTATTAGGTATAGACATTTCAGCTAAATCCCAAGCAGTTGTGTCGGTATTATCATATGCAACGTTTTTCAATATTTCAGTTAAACCTAAAGCTCTATTATAAACTCTAAATTTATAAAGGTCAATATCACAGTTGGAAGAATTAATAACGAGATTCTTATTATTAATTGACCATTCACTTGTTGCAGTAGAACGAGCTACGCTGGTAAGCATACCATTTAAGTAAACTTTCATTAAACGGTTTTCACCTGTTGAATCTTGTGCATTACCGTTGTTATAAACAATAGTAATATTAAGCATCTTATCTTCTACGAAGTCAATAGTTACTGCGTTAATACCATTAGTAAAGTAACCATCTTGCGCTCCAAGACAGATTGCAGAAGTCTTAGAAATGGCACTATCATCAATACCATCTTCGATATATTTAACTGCGGCTGCTGTTAAGTTGTAGTCACGATATAAACTTTTGTAAAGCAATTCATCATAAGAAGGAACATTTTGTCCTTGCTCTTTTAATTGAGGCAATTTTACAGACAAGAAAGCATCGTAGTTAGTATAACCACCAACTGCGGTTCTTTGATCCAAGAATTCTTTGAAAAGTTCATCGTCAGTCCAGCTTTTAATTTCTGGAGCAACATCATCAATTACTGTATAACGAGTATATGTAGTAATTAATTTTTCATAACTTTGTACGTTACGAACTTTTAATCTTAATTCGATAGTTTTTGAAGGATTTTCTTCTCCTGCAAAAGTGCTAACTCCAATAGGGAAATTAACAGAAGCTCCATTACTAATTCTTAAACAAGTAGTATTAGTATCGTCCATAATCCAACCGTTGTTATACCAGTTGAAATCTTTAAATACTGCATGTTCATCTCCTACGTCTAATACAGAACGTTTCTTAGCAGACTCAGAATTTGAACGACCTCTTGAGTCAACATTAACTTTTAATCCAGTAGTAGCAATACCCATATTACGAGGGTCTTTTAATACAGTGAAATCTGGAACTGTAGCCCATGTTTCAGTATCATCTTGACCAATACGAACTTGATAAGTTGTATTTTGACCAGCTACTAAATTAGTCAATGTCCAGTAGGTAAATGAATTATCATCATTTCTTGCGGTATAATATGAACCATCAAGTGCATCTGTACCATCAATAAATAAATAAATTGCGATATCACCAGTATTATTAGGATCATATACTTTAATTGGAACAATTGGGTTATCAAATTCATAATAAGTTGATTGCATTGCTCCAAACCAAATTAAAGGTTGACCTTCATTTACATACAAACCAATTTCTTTTGAAATCATAGGAGTCGCACTACCACGAGAACCATTTGATTTAGCTAAGCTTAACTGAGCTTTAATGATATGACGGCCATGGTTATAGTTATCACCAAGTGCAATACCTGTGGAATTATTTGTATTTTTATCATAAATTACTGAATTTTTTGTAATAACTGGTGTTGCATTTGCAGTAGTATTTGCAGTATTATATGTTTGAGTATATACTAAGAAATCATCAAAGTAAACATCAAGAATACGATCTGCACCAGTTGCAAAGTTAACAGCTACAGGAATTTCAGTACTAAAGAACTTATTAGCACTAAATTGGCTGTCAATCCAATCTATAGAAAGTTCATGAGTGGTAACAAAATAAGTTGCAGTACCACTATTGTAGAAAATATTATCTTTACTACCTTCTACTGTAAATATAATTTTATTTTCAGTAGATTGACGAATAAATTCAGTTGCATCATAAATAATAGGCTTAGCATGAGTTACTTTTTTTGTATCAGTATAATATGGTACAGAACTTTCTTCTGTGAAAAACTGAATTGTAACTTTCATTGCGTTTTCACCTGGGTCAACAGGGCTGCCATCTTCTGTTGCAGATGTTACTAAAATTTGGATTTGACATTTATCACCATTTAATAAATCTGCTTCTGTTACACCGGTAACAGTCAAACGACCTCTTTTTTTAGTAGAAGTTGTTCCACCACCTTCACCGCCTCCGCCAGTTCCACTGACAGCGATTCTTGCACAAGTAACAGCTTTTGTTATTTCATCAATATCTACAACTTTGTAAAAACTTCCATCATTATTAATGACTAAATCTCCAGTTTTTAATTTATCATCTGGATTTTCAAGTTCATCCATATAGAATGTATAATAGTCATCTCCGGAGTTTTGAACGAAAGTAGCTTTTGCATAAATAATTGCGGCACCGCGACCGCCCATAGGGATTCTCGCAATTCCCTGAGCATCAATGAAAATGTTTCCAGTATCGGTTGCAAAATAAATAAAACCTTCTTGGTATTTACCTTGAAGAATTTTTTCTTCTAAACCACGAACTGGTCTAAATCTTGCATTTGCCATTATGCGGTATCTCCTTTCTATCTCATATATATTTAAAAAAATAAAGGGATTAAAAAGAGAATTTCTCTTTTTAATCCCTATAATTCTCTCTATTTAGAATAAAAAATAGAAAATTAAAATTATCAGAACTCGCCCCAAGTCATATCAATTGACACTGAAGATCCACTTGCTCCAAGAGTCAAAGAACTTGATTTGATAGTCGCAGTAGCAGTTCCGTTTTGAACCATATCCTTACCACTTGAAGAAGTAGCAGTAACTTTAGTCTTTAAAGCAATAGAACCATCTGCATTAGCACTTGCGGCACTGGTTATTCCTGTAATTACAGTAGCAGTATCATTAAGTTCATAATTAACAGTATTTACACCTGTTACGTGTCCTTCAGCATTTGTTGTAACACCTGTTATTACCGGAATGGTAATAGTATCATTCAAATGCGTCACAGGAGTTTGAGAACTTAATTTAATTTTGTCTGGATTAGTATTAGTATCAGTTCTTTTAACAGTATTATGAGTAATTGTAATTACATTCTCAGCTGATTTATCTTGAGAAATGTCTACTCCACCTTGAAGAGATTGAGATACTGTTAATCCACCTGCACCAGCATACTTAATCTGGCCTTTATTACCACTGAAAGAATCTTGTAATTTAAAACCAACTCCTGTAGCAGCTGTATATAACTTATAAGTCGTATCAGTGTCATTTGTACTTTCTACAAAATCCCATGTAAGAGTTGCTGGATTAATAGTACCAACTAATTCAGCCTTTGTGATTGTACCTGCGGCTAAATCAGCAGCTGTATATTCAGTACCACGAGCGATAGCTAAAGTACCTACTGTATGCTCAGCATTATTTACAGTAATCGGTGAACTAAATAAATATGTATAACCAATTTTTTGAGGTAATTTAAGAAGCTCTGCCCATGCGGTAGCAGCAGTACCATTTGTTCCAACAGTACCACGATATTCCATCGCATTAAGGTCTCTCATTAATTGGTCAATTTCTTCTTTATTATATGCGTTAATATTAAATACGCCATTAACTAATTTAGTAGAACTTTGAGCCTTACTACCATATTTAATAACTGGATCATAAGAACCAGTTACAGTTTTACCTTGATTATCTTTTACTGTTACAGTAAAACCAGTTTTTCCAGTTGCCGCATTAGCAATAGCTAAAGAAGCATTAACTCTACCAGAGATAGTAATTACATTATCTTTTCTGGTAAGAACAGTTGTACTTGGATCTGATTTTAAAGTAACTGAACTACCAGCTTGACCATTAGCAGAAGTCAAATTAAGTTTAACTTCACCAGTTGCTCCATCTCCAGCAGCTAAAGTGAATTTATCACCAGTAAGTGTAATACTATTTGTTGCACCTGCGGTTTTAGCAATTTTTAATCCGCCCGCAGTAACAATATTAAATTTACCAGTAACACTACCACCATCTGTACTACCAATTGCATTTGTGATAGTTGCAGTAGCTCCAGTAGTGGAAGCTGTATAAGTATTAGAATTAATATGAGTATCAGTATTAGCATTAATCTGTACCCATGTACTACCATTATATACACAGAGAATATTAGCAATATTGCTATCTACTCGGCCCGCAGTAGAATCTTTATATTGAACATAGAAGAAACGTCCTGTATAAGCCACTCTATCTGCAGCAGTTGTAAGATTTGGTAAATCGCCTAAATATGTAACAGTCTGTACACCTTCGTTTATAGCGGAAATACTTCCATCACTATTACCAACATATAATCTATGTGAATCTTTTGTTAAATAAAAATAACCATGTTTAGCTCCGGCGTTGGCGCCTTTAGATAACATGGTATCAATAGAACTCTGAGCACCAGTTAGAAAACCAACTTTAGCGGTTTTTAAAACATTAGCCATTTATTATTGTCCTCCTTTTTTATTCAGTTTCATTAATGTCTTGCCATTTTAATCTACCATCAAGAATATTTACTTTATTGGATACATCAACCATTTCGGTTTGTAAACTACTAACGGTTTTTACAAGACCTTGATTTGTACCAGTCTCATCACCATATAAAGTCGTATTTACTTTTTCTGAGAATGTTTTTAAATCAGTAACATCTTTAACTAATCCCTTAGTAGAATCACCAACAGTACCTTCAAGTTTAGTAACTCGATTATCAAGTTTGATGATATCTGACGCATTATGATTATTCTCAATCCATGTTTCAATTTCTTTTAATGTATCAAATTTTTCTGAAGCGCCATCAACTACCTTTAAAACTTCTTCTTTAGAAATTTCTCGGATTGATTTTCCTGTATCTTGACCAACGAGAGTGTCTAAAACAAGTTCAACTGCGGCAGTAGGATTAGCCCATGCTGCGTCACCACGTAAATATAACTTATTATCTCCTGCTTTTGGAGGTGGTACTAAACCAGATAGACCATTAGCATCGTCTTTTGCTCCAACCATTATTGTAACAATTTGACTTAAAACCTCAAAAATAGGTTTATTAATCCATTTCTGTTGATGGTCATCATAGATTAATATATTATTAGCGGTAATATCTTCTGAAATAAGAACATCTTGTAAATCGCCGATATTGTTAATATTGGAAATTTCACCAATAATTAATTTAGGTCCTAAGTATAATTGACCTGTTTTTCCATCCGTTGCAGATATAAAATACAGGGTATCTTTATCTTTATCTGCTTCTGGAATCTTTGCCCAGGCTGTTGGAGTACCACGCAAAAATTTTACATAATTGCCAAGTATTGTTGTATAAGAAGCCAAAATATTTACCTCCTTTTCATTTTCTCCTATAAATAATCAAAATATATATTTATAAATTAAATAATTCTGGCCTATTATGGTAAATAGACCAGGACATTTAAGTTATTATAAAATCATTGAATGATCAGATGAATCTAAGAGTTTTTGATGTTGAGTTACCACAGTTTTTTCAATATCGCTAATTCTCTTTATAATTTGCTCAATTGTAAACTTCTCATCTTTTGGAACTACAACTTTAGAAGTTTCATCATACGTACTTGTAGTATAATCAAAAGTATCTGTCTTTTTATAACATTGCTCAAGCTTCTTTAATGCATCAATAAATGCCATTGAAGAGGGAACTGAAGAGAATAAATCTTCTGGATCTTGGGAATAATTATTTACAACAGTAACCATACCCTTCTCACTTGTGTTTGCAGTTGGGAAAGTAGCTGTTGTAGCTGTTACAAGACCATCAACTTGTTTTACGCCAGAAACATAATATCCAGGTGCTGCCTTCACCTCAGAGTCTAATTTACCAATAGCAGTATTAATAGCAGTATTTCTATCTGTTACTTCTTGCGTAATTGCAGCTTTTCTGTTCTCTACTTCTTCATTAATAGCTAAGTGATTTTGATTAATATAATATCTTAATTTACCAAGACCAACATTTAAACTGTCTGATGGTGCAATATCGCCTGTCACTGAAGTTGGAGTAGAATAACCAGTTAAAGCTAAATCTCCAATCTTTCCAAAAGTAGCAATAAATGTATCTCCATTTTTAGTATAAGTTAAATTAGTCATTACATTATCTGAACCACTCTTAGTTCCAGATAAGCTTAATGAAGGTAATGTAATTGCATAGCTTGTTTTACTTGATACATGACCTTTTGAATCATATGAAATCTTAGGAATATTAAATGTTCCACCTAATTTAGGAGCTTTATTAGTATCTTCAACAGTAGAACTTAAATTAGTTGTTTGTGGAGCTTGATGAGCAAAACTAACTTTATCTTTACTAACAGTTGTTTTAATCCAACTGTCTCCACTTAAAGTAAATGTATCATGTGTACATGAAGCTTCTGTAGTTGTTCCTACATCTGCCGCAATTTTACCATAGCTATTTGGTAAAGTATATTTTGTAGTTGTCTTTTTACTAAAATGATTTTTACTATCAAAATCATATAAAGTAATTGAAAATGTTGTTCCATTTTCTTCATTACTCAAACTAACATTTCCGCCATCTACAGAACTGGTATTCTTAACATCATGGCTAATTGTAAGTACATCTGAATCTGGATTTGTTATAATACGAATCCATTCATCTCCAGAATTAATACCCAATGTATCTTGAGTATTATCAGCAGCAATTTGACCTTGCGCCGCAAGATTTTCTGTATTATTATTTGATACACGACCATTTGTTGTAATATACTTAAATCCATAAGGCAAAATATATTTATGATTTTGATTTGCGGTCATATGACCCGCATTATCATAAGTAGTATCTTGAATAGTAATACTATCTGTTGCAGGATTATTTAAGTCAGTCTGTCCTTTTGCATTTACTGTTGGAGTATGAATATCATGGCTAATAGTAATTGTATCTGAGCCAGCATTTGTATCAATCTTAATCCATTTATTACCAGAATTAATTCCAAGAGTATCTTGAGTATTATCAGCAACAACATTTGATGTGCTTGGATTACCAGTATTATCTCCTGAATCAGTTGTACTTCTACCATTAGTAGTAATAGTTTTAAATCCATAAGGTAATGTAACTGTATGGTCATTATGACCTACAACGTGTCCTTTAGGGTCTACTATTGGAGTGTATAATACCATAGTATCTTTTTTAGGATTATTCATATCTGAATTAGAGGTTGTATCTTTTACTGGCTGATAGTTATGTCTTAATGAAACAATTGGCTTAGTTGGTTTACCATCTACATTAACAGTTAACCATTGATTTCTAAATCCACCATCTTTAGTAAGATTTTCTGCCATTGGAAATACGTCTGATGCAATACCAGTTACATCTTGTTTCTTTCCAGGAGTATGATTAAGTCCTTCATTAGTCTGAGTAACATTTGCGGGAGCACTTGTTAAACGACCATAATTATCAACAATAACAATATCTTGAGAATCTAATTTTCCTAAATGAGAAATCCAATCATTAAAGGTATTTAAAGCACCTTGGATTGTTTGTAAATCTCTTGTATCAGTATCCTCAGAATCAATTATTTGATTCATTTTTAAAATCATACCATGAATAGTATTTAACTTACGAGCAAAATCTACTAATTCATAATATGTAAATCCAACCTCTCTGGTTGCTAAAGATACTGAAGGTGGAATATGCTTAATCTTATTATTCCACTGTTGACCATGTGGCATAATATTCATAGTATCTGAATCAATATAGAAATTCTTAATTATATAATAAGTTTCATTTGGATTCATTGTTTTTTCTTGCGCTAAAACATATTCATCTCCATCTTTACGATAGAAATAATTTGGATAATAAAAATAAATTCTCTTATTAGTTGCTGTATCATGTTCATTGACTTTATGATAATCATTCTTAGTAATTGTTAAGTGAGCTAAACTATAACCTTCTACATTGTTGACTCTTAATCTCTTATTAGTTTCAAGAATGTAACTACCTTTTTTCTTACTGTCTAATCCCTCTCCAACTTTATAGTAATATAAATCTGGAGCATAGAATTTATCAATTTTCTTTTTCTTTAATTGATAATATTGTAAGCGGTCATCTTCATTTCTTGTAGGATTTGTATAATAATCTACTAATTGTCGTCTAATAGAAGTTGCTGTAACTGGAATATAAATTGTATATGGTCCAAGTATAGGATCATTATATTTTGTTTTTACAAACCAAGGATTTCCATCTCTTATATCAGTAAAATTTATATTAAAATCATCAACTACTTCCCCATTATTATGAGGATCTCTATAGCTTACTTTATTTCTCGCATATGGTAATAAATGAAGAGGTTTATCTTCATCTATAGTTCCACCTGTGTATACATAAATATATTTTTTCTGTTGAGTGAAATATTTATTATTATTATTTTTTTGCCAATCATAAGGTAATGTATTTCTTACATAATCACCAACAGTTTCATCAAATACCCAAGCTGGTCCAGCTTCTGCTTCATTCCATGTATAACTACTGGTAATATTATGATTTGGATCACTGAATTGAATCTGCTGATAAACATTTACTTCAGTATAAGTCTCAGTTACTTTTGTACCTTTTTTAACCATATAGTGATCAATTAATTGACCATCTTTACCTAAGTCATTTCCTGTTCCTAAATCACTGTTATCAATACGATAATCAAAATCAGCTTTTACAGGTTGTTCACCAGATTTTAAAATATATGGTTCACCTGCTACATGAAGTTTTACATAATAATATTCTCCAGTTGTCAGCTCTCCTTGAACAGGGGTATAAGTACCATCATCATTTTTATTATAAACAGCATCATAATGGCTAAGTCCATCCCAATATATTTTAGAATATTTATCTTCTGCCCAAGCTCTATAGTAAAATATACCTGGTAAATATAAATCAGTATACTCTGGTTCTGATACGACATCTTTTAAAGCAAAATTTTCTTCTATTTCATAATATGTCGCTTTTGGATTATATGTTTCTCCACTTGCAGACCAGTCAATTGCATAATAAGGAGTACTTAATACATTATCAGTTTTATTAAAGTATTGATAATATGTATAACCTGTAAAATCATCTCCTAAATCCATACGAGTTCCATCAATCTTAGAAGAATCCATAGTATAATAATCTTTATCTCTATGATAAGTAGGCTCTGAAATAAAATCTTTTCCACCATTTGTTAAATTATTTATATAATAATATTTACTTCCATCAAAAGGTTGAACTTTTACTTGCTCATATCCCTCAGAAGCAGTGAGTTTTCTTACATAATATTCTAAATCTTTATTATATTTTCCAGAAGCAACAACATAATTACTTCCATTTTTAACATAATATAAATCTGGTTTAAATTCACCCTCAGATAAATCAATTCTTTCATATGTGTAAGAACTTGCAGGAAGTGGTGTATAAGTATATTTCATATCACGACGATAATACTTATTACCAGTTCTATCAAAATAAATTGTATCATCATCATTATTAACAATATTTTTTTCCATTGCCCCATAAGTGTTATATGGTTGAATAATCATACCCATTAAATCATGTACTGAATTAATACAACCTGCTATGGTATTTACATTAGCTGTATTATAATAATCTTTTGGATAACCTTGAACTTCACCGCTATCCATCTTATGTGTAAAACCATCTTTAACTAAACGTAATCCATTTCTATCTTGGATAGCTCTTGCATCATACCATTCAATATCTTTATTTCTTTTTTGAGTTTTTTGAATATCAATATTTGTTTTTCTACCACCATATACTAAATCCCAAACATCTGAAATAGCATCTCCAATAGATGGTAACATAATAGAAAGTTCTTGTGTATCTATCTCTGGTGTAGCAATGCCATTATGATTTTCATAAGTATTACCACTTAATCCAGAAGGAACAATATTAATACCCTCTTTAACGAAACCATAATTGTTTAATGTTATAACTTTTGGATCTACTGTGGGATCTCTCCTTGGCGCATCTCCACGTTGATTTTGATAAGTTCTATCCCAACTTTTACTTACTTTATCAGAATCAAATCCCTCTCTATTATAATATATAGCTGCATCAATAAAAGGAGGCTCTCCTTCAGCAACATCCTCTTCAACCCAGTTAATTCCACCTGTTTCATTATATTTTGCATAAAGGGTCTTTTTAGAATTAGTGGTTTTATCAAATTCAGTTCTTGTCCAACGAGTATTTTCATTTGAAGGATACTCAGCTGGATCATTTGAAGATGAAATAGTTGCAGATATAACTTTTCCTTCACTATCATATTGCGGCACTTGCACATCTGGAACGCAAGTTTTTACTCTAAATCCCCAAGTTGGTTGCCAATGAAGTTTATAATATACATTGGTGCTGTCTACATCAAAATGAGGTCTCAATGGAACAATAGTAGGAGCGTCTGCTGAAAGATCAAATGTAGGCACAACAGTATTTAACTCAGCTACCATTACATATTTTTCATAACCTTTATCTAATACTTTTTGCCAAACAGTTGAATCATAACCTCTGCTTGTATTATAATAATTTTTATCTCTTGTGAAGTTGATAGTAAAACTATCTTGAGAAGAATCTCCTAAAAGTTCCCATGAAGCTCCATTAAAAGAAGTATATTCCTTTTTAATATTACCATGTGTATCGAGATGTGCAATGGTAATTGTGTATTGAACATTTTCATGTGCAACCCAATATTCATCATATAATTTAGAATTTGCTGGGTCTGTATTAGTTCCACTATTTGCAACTAAGTTATAAAGAGGCTTTCCAGTTTTTTCGTCTAAATCTCCAGGTACACGAAGAACAGTTCCCTCTTCAACTAAATTTGCTGTATATGGCATTTTACCATCAGCGATATCTTTTTTATCTTGATCAGTAAGACATCTAATAATAGTAGGATTTATTTTATTTCCTTCTTCATCTGTTTTTTCACTAACAATAAAATCAGCAGAAATTGATAATGCAAAATCTTTATTCAATCCATCTGTTGTGATTTTATAAACTTGCGGAACACCAGATAAACTACCTTTTACATCTTTATCATATTCAACTAATACATATCTGCCTACATATACTCCATCATTAGCTGCCTCTCTATCCATATCATATCTACTTGCATAGGTAGCATCAAATGAAAATTGTGTACGAGTGGTGTTTGTTATATTACCATAAAATCCCATATATTAATCCTCCCCGTCATCATAAATAATATCTACAATTAATACTGCATTTGTTGTTTTATTAATTTTCGCCATTGATTGAGCATCAAATTTAATACTTGTAATTTCAGTTTGATTATCTAAATCAAGTTCAAAAATTCCTGTTTGTCCGATCAAGAGATAATCCAGATCGGACGCATTGTTTAATAAAACTCTTGTTCCAGGTAATGCCTGAATTCCTAATTGAGAAATAGGAAAACAGTCCGCAAAAATTGTACCATCAACAAATTGTGCCATTTCTGCGGTTTTCGGGGAGTTATTACTTGCATCACCTTTGCCAGCTTCTGCATCATTGTAGAAACGAAATTGTTTAACTTTATTTGCCATTTTTTATCTCCCTTACTCTTAAAATAAATTCTCAACTGCTTTTGTTGCATTTATACTCATTGTTCCACTATATGTTAATGAAATAGTAAAACTGGAAACAATATACTCGCCGCAAATACCACTATTATCGTCTCTAACAAATATACGAGTATTTGGTTGTAAATAATAAATTGGTAATGTTGTCATTGAAATTGTTTCTGTGCAGTAAGAATAATTATATAATAGATTATCTAATTCATCCTTTGCAGATTTTCCTTGAGAACTAAATTTAAAAATATTACTTGATTGTGAAGGTATTTGAAGAAAACTATAACCTGGTTTTAAAGCTCTTTGTGAATCTAATGAACTTATATAATAAGTTTGATTAGGGTTCCAATCTAAAGCTAAAGTATAACCACCAGAGCCATCACTAATATAATAATAAGCTCCATCTTCATAAAACATATCTTCTGTAATATTTATTTTAGTATACTTAACGCTGTTTTCATCTACATAGATAATATTAGGAGTTTCTCTAAAATAGATAGCTTTAACATCAGAATTATTTTCAGCTTTTGGCCGTGTTCCAACATTCTTAACTGAATATTGACTTAATTCGCCCTCAGAATCTAAAAAGTCAAACCAAAAATTCAATGCTTCTGGGGATTCTTTAATTCCATTATTCCAGTATGTTTTTTTATCATACTCATCATCATATTTTTGATAGTATTGTTTCTTAGGAATATAAGCTTCTCCTTTTTTACATTGGTGAATATAGTAATAATCTTTTGGAGATTTCTTGTATGTAGCTTCACTTAATGCACTAAGTGCCGTATATGCTCCAGATAATGATTGAGTATAATATTGTCTACCTGATACATAGGCAGTATTTTGTTCGCAACGTACATAGTAATAATATGATTCTGGATTTGCATCATATTTTGTTTTAGTTGTATAAGCAATTTTATATGAACCTGTATAAAATGGATCATATAACTGTCTCCAAAAGCCATCCATGTCAGTATAATATTGTTCATATCCTGTATATCCATCAGGATAATACTTACTATTATTTTGACTTATCTTTACATAAAAATCATCATCATGCATATGTCTTTTATAATCTTTTGACATTTGATAAATTACTTCACGCCAATCAACTTTATGATATTTTTCATCTTTATTATCAATAGATAATTGTTCTTTTTTAAGCTCCGTTAATTCATCTCCCATATCATGTTCATTAAAATAAAATCTTGGATTATAAAAATAAACATTTTCTCCCTTCTCAACATTCTCTTTTAAAAAATGTAAAAAGGTATGAGTATCAGCACAACTTGCATATGGATACATAAATTTCTTTTTGATAAGCGGTTTAACTAACTCTGTTATAATTTTTCCTTTTCCATTATCATATGATTCATGATATTGACATTCTCTAAGTAATTCTGGATTTGGTTGTCCAGAACCATGAATAGTATCAATTTCGGTTTGTTTTATAACAATTAACCAAACATAATCTTCATCATCTGTGAAAGTTGAAAAATTATGAGCTTTACAATATTCATTTAATGAACTTTTTTTCACACATCCAGATTTATCATTTCGAGAATACCATTTCATTGTTCCAGAAGGCTCAACTCCTGTAACAAGTTTATAATAATCATGCCAATCTCTAATATCCCACCATCCAGGAGTCCAACCTTGAATAGTCTTTTCTGGTTGAGTTAAACCTGCGGGCGTTGGATACTTAAATCTATAATTTTCAAGTTTTTCATAATCCTCTTCAGTTGTTAAACTTTTTATTTCTTCTGTTAATTTAGTGTAATATTTATCTGTAAAGAATACCTCTCCCTCATATGTTTTATAATATAAAGGTTTTTTATCTATTGCATATCTTAAATGAACAGGTATCTCTGCTCCGCTAACAGATGTTCTTTGTCCCCAAACAGAAAAATCATTTTTAAGATTAGATAAATCTGGAGAATTACTAAAGGATGTTACTATATTTGCATTTTCAAAATAATATGTTGCAGAAGATGTGTTTGCAGCATTCTCTACATAAACATCACTTGTTGTATTATTCATAATATTGTTCCAAGATGTTTGTACATAAGTTTTTTTCTTTTGAAAAACAAATTGTCCGTCAATATTATAAAAATATTCAAATTCTCCCAACATGGATACTAACTTATCAAGCATTTGTGTAACTGAACTTCCAACATCTAAAATAAGGTCGCCTGCATATGTTAAATCAGTTGGTTTATAGCCAACCACATCTCCATATTGAACTTTAATAACTGAATATCTTGTATCACTTTCTTTTGTTCTAATATAAGTAGGGTCAACACTATTTCCCATATCAATAGAAATTCTTTGGTCAAAATGAAATTTACCATCTTCAAAATCTGTAATTGGTTGCATAGTATCATATACATAAAAACCAGTTTGTTTTGAAGAAAAGAAAAGTTGATTTACAACATCCATATCTAAATTCATTAAAAGATAAAATGGATCTTTTTGACGAGATTCCAAAAGCTCAATACCTATATCATCAAGGTCATTAATAATAATATTCTCAAAAGGTTCTTTTGCATATTCATGAACTGCTTCACGAATAATATCTTTAATTAAATAATCATCTGTAGTGATAGTACCATCCGCGGCAATGGTATCATATTTACCAAAGTCAACAGATAGTGCAGTAATTGCTCCACCAACGTCTCCATTCAACATACACATTTTATCTTTACCTTGTAATGAAATTGTATATGAACTGGTAGATTGAGATGTGCTAAAAGTTGAGATTACATAGTGTCCTTCTGGAAACCAAATTATCTCTGGATAATTAATTGTATCTATTGTATTCTTAACGCCAACTTTTAATTCAAATTTTGTATTTAACCCCCAATAGTAATTATGAATATTAAGTTCACTGGCTACCATTGTCATAGAGCATGTGCGGCGAACCGCAGAAGTTCCATTTACTGAAATGGAACCCTGCGTTATTCTACCAGTAATCTCCTCTATTGGATTTTCATCAAAATCTAAGGCTATAACCTTAGCATAAATCTCTCGTGTGCGTTGCTCATCAAGTTGCTTTAAAAAATCTTTGTCTAATAAAGGATCTTTCATGATATAATACCATTCGCCTCCTTATACTCTGTAATTGCTTTATTTAATAAAATCAAGAATTTTTGATAAGCTAAATCTCTTGCTTCTTTAGCTTGAACAATACTTTCTCTTGTATTATTATGATTGTTATACATATCAAGAAGTGCTAATTCAGCTTTTTGATAATCCAATTTAGCGTTTATAATATCTGTGCCACCAGTTTCTTCAAAAGTATAACTTATATCTTGTTTTGAATAACTAATATAAGCAATAACACCTCTATTTATAATTAAACTCTTTATAAAAGAACTATCTTGAATTTCAATGGGCATTATTTCATCAAAAACATTAACCTCTTCGTCATCTACAATAGCTTTAAAAGTATCATATCCAATAGCAAAGAAATCTTTCAAATCTCCATCTACTGCATAACCTGTATATGGCGCGAAAGTATCATTGTTTGCTTCAACATAATAGCCTTCATTTGGAAACTTCTTTGCGACACGCCCTCTTCTATGACGAATATAATATATTGCCCATGGGTCTAATGTACTTAAATCAATAGGTTCTCCTGTACAATACATATCATTATAATACTTACATGAAGCATCTGGGATAAAATTATTTTCTTGTCCTTCTTGCGGTTCAACATATTCAACATCTACATATATATCTCGTAAGTCTCTCCGTTGAAGTTTTAATGAATAAGTATTTAATACTTCTGTTTTAATATCTTCGATTATTTCAAAAATATCCTTAGTAGTATAAAGTTGACCATATTTATCAACTAATTTTTGTTGTTTATATCTTTCTCCAATAAATTGTCTAACTGGAACATCAACAATTTGAACATCTTTAATTGTTCCAAAAATAGTAATTGACCTTGTTTTATAACTATATGTAAATAAACCGTTCATATCTTGAGTCCAGTCAAAACGAACATTTCTAATAGGGCGGTCAGGAAATTCTGCATAGTAAGAACCAGTAGCACCAATAACAAAACTTTGTCCATCTATATATACTTTACTTCCAGGAGTCATCTCTGTAAAAGAAATTGAATAAGCTGGATGAGAAAGTAATTGCGGTTTTGGCTTAGTTTTATCACCTGCGTCTCTAAGAGTAACTGTTTTCCATCTTGTTTGCAATGATGTATCTTCATTAGAATCTACTAACCCATAGTATCTTAAATTAGTAATATTAAATTCTGCTATTTCATAAGCGTTACATGAGAAGCTATGTAGCATTCTACTTAATCCATCTTGCGGGCTAAGTGATACATTCATTAATCGTACAATATAGTTACCTTCAGCAGGAGAACGAAAGATTTTCGGTTTTCCATTATTTAACCAATCTAATACCTTATTTTTGAATAGACGTTCCGCAGTCATATTTTCTTTGGTTAAATTAGCATTCATATTTTCTTCTTTTAAATCGCCCAATTCTTCTTTAGTCATAAATAATTCAACATTATCCATTTGATAAGAAATGAGTCCAGAAATAGAAAATTCTTTGTAATCTACATTTCCATTTCTTGATATAAAAGGATATTTACTTCCAATTGTATCCATCTTTGATTCAAGTAAATCTTTTTTATATGATGATACTTTTGGATTAAAACGAATGTTAAGTTGACGCTCTCCATCATATAAAAACATATCTTCAAAATCAACTGGAACGCTATTTGAAATAATCCTATCTGAATAAATTCCATTGGAATTATATTGTTGTAAAGAATATTTATAAGTTGCACCTTGTTCAATAGTACAATCCAAAAGAGACCATTTTTCTGGAGGTACTGCTTGTAAATCAAATCGTTTAAATTCTTCCCAAGCGTAACCATTTAAACTACTGGAGCGAGATACTACAAATGCACCTGAAACTACTGCATCATATTTATCATTGAGTGTTATTTTAATATATCCTTCATCTGGCATTAAAGTTGCAACTAAATCAGTTTTAATTTCTGGACTAACTGAACGACGTTGCATAATTCTATAATAAGGTGTATTTTCAGTTAAACCATTTACAGAAGTTATTGAATACTTTAAAAAATAAGTTTTATCTAATTCAAGGTCTTGCGGCACAGAGAAAACATCATGTGCTTCATAACTTAAATCATCTAAAGAAGTATTATGAATAATTTCTCCAGTATCTTGAATTACATTCTTTTTATAATCATATAATCTAAATCTACTACTATATAATTTTTCTGTAGTGTCTCCGCCTTTTTGACTATATACACCTGTATAAGAATAATTATGTGAATTGATTCTACCGAATTTAAGTCCACTAATTTGTATTGCGGGAGCTGTTGTATATTTAGCAACTCCTACTGTAGAATAATAACCGACAATTCCATCTTTTCCTATATAAGCAAGTTGAAATTTATAATATTGCCCCACTGAAAAATCTAAAAAGCTCGCATCAAATGTTGCATAATAATCTTCTTCCATATCATAAGAAGATGTACTGCTATTTGTAGTTTTTATAGCACCTTTTACAACTCCACTTACAGTTTTTACTTTTAAAGCAAAACCTCCAACTTCACTTTTGGAAACTGCTTTATTCATAGAAAATGGGACTGTTATAAGAACAGTCCCATTATCATTACAAAAAGCTGGAATTGTCCCATTAATGTTTGGTGGGTACAATTTAGCCATCTTTTATTACTCCTCTACTTCATCCTCATCGTCTGCAATCATATAAGAAATTGCAGCAATCTGATTTGCATTTAAATCAATATCATCAAACCAATCAAGCTCTAACATATTTGTTTTAACATCCTGTGTTAAATCAAATAAATCATTAAGTTCTTTTTGAACTTGCTCTTGAACACTCTTATCAAACTTATATTGATTATTTTCTTCATCTTTTTCGCCATATTTATCAAAAATCTCCATACGAGACTTTTCAATTTCTTGAGCAAGTTCTGTCATTTTCTTCATATTCTTCTGAATATAAAAACCAACTTTAACTGGAAGATTTATATCAGTTGTGATATTCTCCATTAAAGCTTGAGCAGTTGTATAAATTTCTAAATTTGTTAAAGTAATATTTTTTGTTGCCATAATATATTCTCCTTTTTATCCTATTATTAACCACTATATGATAAAGTGATTGTCTCATCATTAGTTGCACCTATTAAAACTGCATCAAAAGTGTGCTCTATAACAACGGTGCCTCCACCTCCACCAGCGGATACTCCATAACTTGCTATAGCTCCTCCCCCGCTTTCATTTAAGGTCACTCCTTTTGCGGGATTGCTACTATCTACCCAATGAGCAAAAACTGTTTTACTACCAGCAGGTACTGAATAGCCTTTTGACATAGTGACCTTAATTTTTTTTGAGACAGAATCTTTGAAAGCAAGCTCTCCTAATTTTTTTCCACCAACAGTAGTTCCTGCTGGTAATTTACAAGCATCTCGTACACTTAAATCTGTTAATGAGGTAGCTCCTAATTGAGCATAAAGATTACCTCCAACAATAAAAGTTCCAGATGTTGAAAAGCCTCCTCCTTGACCAGCCATTAAAGTTGCACCACTAATGTTTAAACCTGTTGAAGTTAAAGAAACATTGGCACCAGCATGTAAACCTGAAGCACTTAATTCTACGCCACTACCCATGGTTAGTTTTGCTGAGCTTAATTCAACACCGCCACCCATGCTTAATTTTGAATTTGTTAGTGTTACGCCTCCAAATTTAAGTTCATTCGCATGTAAATGACCTCCAGAAAAATCTAAACCAGATACACTTAATTTTGTACTACCATTTTGAAGGAATCCATTTCCGATTGTCCATCCAGCAATAAATCCTCCCGTAGCATCTATATTATCAAAAGTTGCTTTACCAGCACTATCAACACTCCATTTTGTACCAGTGATAGCTCCAGTTAAACTTATATTACCATTTTTATCAGCTTTAAATTTTCCGCTGGCTACACCCAAACCTTCTGAACCTAAATATACTCCAGGTCCATCTATTGTATCTGCTTTGTCGCCAGTTCCTGTATAAAGAGCATTTTTATTAAAAGTAAAAGGTCCAATTTTTCCGGCTGTAGCTTTTATAAAATCTGCTTCTACTTCTCCATCCCAATGCACTTTAAATCTTGTTCCGACTTGAAAAGGAATATCATTTTGACCACTATCAATCCGTAAAGTATATCTTTGAGGTTTCCCATCTTTATCAGTATAAGGATGATAAGCAGTAATATTAAAATCATATGCTGTAATTTTATTATTACCTAAATCAAATCTTACTCCAGCTTCTGAACCATGTGTAGAACTATAATCCTTTGATTGTAAATAAAATTGAGCATGTCCATCTTTGTCTTTTGAATTTGTAATATATACTAAAGTTTTTGATGGAGAATTTTCTTTATCTGGATCTTCTCTGGCTTTAATGAGTAAAAATGGCTTTCCACTACTACTCATTTGAATACCTTGATTTTTTCTAACAGCCTTTAAATTAAAATCATAAGAAGTAATTTTACCATTCGTTAAATTAATTTCCGTACCAGTTTCATCATGTGTATTATAATCTAAAGAACGCATTCTTTGAATTTTATTACTAAAATATAATAAATTATTAACATGAGTTACATTTCCAGAATCATCCTTTTTAACACCATGAATTACAAAATAAGGATTTCCACTATTTGTATTTTCACTGTTTAATTTAACGTAGGCTCCAGTAGAAGCATCTGTTGCAGTAAGGGTAAAATTAAAAGCATTTAATTTACCTTTCATTAAATCAAAATTTATACCTCTACCATACTCAACTGTTTCTTCAGGAAAATCATCATCTTCAGCATCTTTCTTTTCAGCAGGTACAGATATTGTTTTCTTTCTATAATTATGAGATTGAAGAAAATATTTCTTCTTACCTGCATAAAAAATTTCTGTACCCTTTTTGTTTATTTTTTCTGTATCTTCATCAAACTCATCTGTCGAATCTGAATTATCTCCTGCGGAACTGCGTACTACAAAATAAGCTCCGTTACCTTCTTGTCCATCTTTTCCGCCTGCAGATGGATCTATTTTAATCATAGAAGTAGAATCTAAGCCATATGTTTCAAGAATACCATTATCAAGGTCAATTCTCATACCAGCTTTTTTAACGTCTGTAGGTTCGTCCTCTTTACCATTATAAAACTTTTTCATCGAAGCTAAAAAATGTTGACTCTGAATAGTACCTGAATTACCATCAATTAAAATTTGACCTTTTCCAGATTTACCAAAGAACGCACGTCCATTAATATTTAATCCAAAACTTTTTTGACCAGCATTAAATCCATATAGTCCAATTCCACTATAATAATCTGCTAATGCTTTTACGCCTTCTTCAGTATCAAAAGCTGGAGATAAATCTCCCATTAAAACACCATTAAAACGATTTTGAGAATCCTTTTTTCCTGCTCCCATCATCGTTGATAATATTGTACCATTTTCTTCATCGAAAGTCAAACTTCCATCCCAAGAATTTAACAAACTTGAAGAAAAAACATTCTGATAAATATATAATGGTTGAATCCATTCTAATTGAATACCTGAACTACCAAAAGAAAAACCAATAACAGAAACTTCTTTTCCATTATCTTGTAAAAACATAGAAGGTGGAATAAGTTTATGGTCAGAATCAAGCGTAGGATAATATTTTAAATTAGTTGCTCCAGTAGCAGAACTTCTTGTATCTTTTCCAAAAGACATCATCCAATTAATATTATCTACAAATGAAGTTTTTTTATCAGCATAATGATATATTACATATGGGTCTTTATAATATTGCGGGTCGATACCTGATGCATTATAAGAAATTCTTGTAGCGCCATCAAATGTAGTATATTCATCTATTCTCCTAACGGGGATTGGTAAATAGGTATATAAAGAAATATCTACACCTTTTTTTTCGCCACCAGTATTTTCAACTAATTTATCTACTTCAACTTTTCCATCAACAGTTTTATCTTTACTATCTGAATTATCATATTTCTTTAAATTTTGAATATTAACAGCATTTGAAACTTTACCTTGTAAGATGAAATAGTTCAAATCTTCCATATTATGACTATTTAAAATTAATGTAACTGCGCCAGTTTTCTCATTTATTTCACCAATCTCAATAGCATTCTTTTTATTTGCTTCATAATAATCACTATTAAAACTATACCATTTATAAGATATTTTACTAATATATTTCTCAGTCACATCTTTATTTTGATAATCATATACTTTTGGAATAATAGTTACACTATCTTCTGTACTGGTAATAGCAGGTTGCTTATTATCAAACTCAAGAGTAAAGGTAAAATCTGTTCCATTTGTTCCAACAGGTCCAAATACCATTGAAAACTCTGCTGTATAAGTTCTATTGTTTTTTGTAATAGTACAATATACAGTATTATTAATTGCGGACTGGGTATAATATTCTTTTATTCTAAAATATTGTTGTGTTGAATCTGCTTCTTCTGTACCTGCGGCCTTATTTGGTTTAACTCCATAGCGAGTAATTTGAAAATAATTATCTTTAATTTCAACTTGAGTTCTATTCTTTTGATAGTAAACTTCTCGCTCGTCCCAGTTAGTTACTTTTGTATATTTTTTAGTGGTGTTCGAATATGTAAAATAATCAACTGTTTTTTTATTCCAATCCTCTTGTGTAACATTTCCAACTTTATCATAAAAGCTATAATCAGTATTTTCTGTCGGACGATAAATCATTGTATTCTCTAAAGGAATTGACCAAGTAATCTTTTCTGCCGTATCAAGTTCTGCGACACCTGATACAATAGATGTATATTTAGCAGTTAATATTCTTGATTTATGAGCTTCAGAAGAACTCATAATCTGACCAGAATCATTATAAATACGATAAACTCCATTATATCCACCTTCACCATCATCGCAAGTAATAGTGAGACCTTTAATTAAATCTATTGTATTTTCATCTGGAACCATATTCTCATTTTCAAATTTTAAATCTTCACTAATATAATCATGGATTTTTTCTAAATAAGAATTTTTTAAATTATCTAATTTCTCTTTTTCTTCATCAGTTCGTTTATCTTCTGGTTTATTTTCAATTTCAAGAATATCTTCATCATTAGCTATTAAATAATTATTAACATATTCTCTTGACATACATTCTACAACAACCCTAAACATCTCAAAAGATTTTTTAGGATTAGGAGAATACTCTAATTCAAATTTATTTTTTTGTTCTACCATTTCAACCCAAAAAGCACCTGCTATTTTATCAGTTACACCTTGAGTTAAATCATATTTATACCAATGAACTATTGCTCCTGTTGGAATATCTTCTGCTTGTGAGACAGATTCAAAGCTTCTTGTTTTTTCATCTTCTCCAGTTGTTTCATGAACCCATCTAAGAATAATTTTCTTTTTATTTAATTTATTTAATTGTTCAGTATATAATTCTGTTTTGTCTAAATCTTCTACTGTAAAAGCTTTTTTAGTGCTATCCTTTTGATGCTCAATTTCGCTTTGTTTTGCTAAAGCTTCTTTAGTTTCTGGAGTCAAATGCTCTGCATACTTTTTTGAATCAAAAGTATATAATAAAACAGTATCTTCAGTAAAATCTTCTAAAGAATAACCAAAACTAACAAAAGGTTCTGAGACAAAAATATCATCAAAAGTAGAAGGGGCTAATAAGTTTTTACTTTTATCATAAAAATTTTTATCTTGATAAAGAACTACTCTAACACGAGTAATATTTACATCAGGGTCTAAATCAAATAGAAGCTTCTGTTCAAAGCCTACTTCAAATTTATATGGATCTCCAATCATACTTGAAGAATCCAATTTAAACATATACCAATCTTCGACAGTTTGTTCTGCGGTATTTTTCTTTTCACCAAGAATATCTACTCTAATACCATAATTACCAAGAATAACATTTCTTGTAGATAAGTAGTTTTTAAATTTAGCTTTAACAAGCATTTTCTTATATGCTTTATATTTAATACCTTCATCTTTTTTGGTATCGTCTTTTTCTTCTTCTAATTTTTTATTAAAATTATCTCCACTATCCCAAATAGTTATTTGAGTTTTATCTCCATTAGCAATAATACCAGTTTCTCCAATAGAGCTGGAAATTAAATTTTGTGTAATATCTATATAACTTTTTTCTGGGTCATTAGTATTATAATCTTTTCTATCTTGATCATAACGCCCAGTAATTAACTTTTTATTATTATAATCTCCATTAGGAATATTGACATAAACAGAGGCACCATTACTGTATTTCGTTGATTCAGAATACGCTTTAAATGTAGATGAACCATCGGTAACAGTATATTCACCTTGCTCACTTTTTGAGTCATCAGTAATGGAGCATTTTACAGTTTTATCAAACTGTAAATTTTTAATTTGCTGAGCTGCTATAATATCCATAGCATCAAATAACTTTTTAATGTTATCATCTATAGTAGCTTGACTTCCATTCTCTGTTGCCATATTTAACTCCTTTCTCTCCAATTTCTATTATAACATAAAATTTTATCTGGGTCAAGTGTTTTTAATTGCCCAAAATAAAAAATAGGGATGAATCAAATGATTCATCCCTAAAAAACAAATTAACGTTTACGATTTGCATATTGAGAAGCAAGATTAACAACATTATCAAAGGCTGAAAGAATTTCATCTTTGTTAGTTGCATTTGGAAATTCTGCGGTAATATGAACATTTTGTTCAAGAACGCCATTATCTTTATTTACTGATGCGGCAAATAAAGAACCTAAACCTCCACTTGCGCTCATTGCATTTAAGTCAATCATATCTGAAATCTGACGAACTATATCTACAGTTTTTAAGAAGTTCTCAGTATCATCTTTATTAAGAACAATTTCCTTTTGATGTAACATGGCAAAACGACCTTCACCACTCCAATCACCTGTATATCCACCAGTATCAAATTTACCATAGCTATATTTCTCTCTTACTTCAAAACGTTTATCCCAATATTTATTATATAACCATCCATTTTCAGCCTTTGCATTAATAATAGCTTGTGCTCCAGATACACCTTTTTCTTGGAGTTTTCTCGCTCTTTCTGGGTCATCTCCCCATCCAGAATGGTCTCCCCAAATCCAAATTGCTGCAGCTACACCTTCAGCTTTATCTGAATTATCTTTTTTCTTCTTTGGCTTTGGCTGTTTTGGAGTATCGCCTTTATTACCTCCTCCACCAGTATCTCCATCAGAGCCTTTGTTATCGCTTGTAACAGCTTTAAATTGAGAATGAGCTTGAACTACTTTTAAGAAAGACTCATATAATTCTTCATTTGATTGAACAATTGCATCAATAGAAGCACTATATTGATCTTCAAATGCTTTAACAGATTCTACCACAGTTTCAAAATCAGAATTAATCTGTGTTGCAGTATCATCCATTTCAGTTCGTAAATTATCTGAATCAGTAGTCATCTGAGCAACATCAGTACTCATTGTATTAGCATAATCGTCCATAGTTGTACCGGCTGCTTCCATAGCGAGCTCGTTTTGAGCGGCATAATCATCTGCGGCTTGGCCAACTTGACTATACATATCTTTAGCAGCTGTGTTCCAGTTATCTTGAAGGTCTTCCATATTTTCATATCCAGTAGCAACAGATAACTGAGTTTGACTGAAATCACCAATATATTTTTCATCTGCCATAGCTTTGTTATCAGTTAATTCACCATAACGTTTTACGTCATTTTCATACAAATCAGTATTATTAGATAAAACATTATTCATTTGAGAACCATAATAACCAAGCTGTTCTCCATAATATTTTTGTAAATTAGCTAAAGCGTCTTGATATTCTTTAGAACCAACTTCATATAACTCAGATAATTCAGCAATCTTTTCAGCTTGCTCTTGCTCCATCTTTATCATATTTTCCTGCAAAGTATTAATATACTCTGCATTCATTTGTTGCATTTCATGAAGCTTATCTTCATATGACTGTTCTGCTTCTGCTACTTGTTGTTCATCTGCGGTATATACATAACTGAAATTACCTTCTGAATCTTTAGTCATGCGGACTTGTGACTTAGCATTTTGAGCATCCTCTAATGCCATTTCCGCAATCTTTAATTCATAACGTTTTTGTAAATATTCAAGGTCATATTCACTCATCTTTTTACTATCAGATTGTAATCCGTTAATTTCTTCTTGCAGTGAAGCTAATTCTCTTTTGGCTTTAACATTTTTTGTTTCATCAATAGACTTATTAATATCACGAGTTAATTTAGTTAATTGATAAATTTTTTCATACTGAGGGACATATTGTTCTTCAAGAGTTTTGTTTTGATCCCATTTTTCTTGAAGTGCGGCAATGCTACCTGTTAATCCACCTACTTTAGTTGAAAAATCATCAACCATATTATCAACATTATTATCAAATGCATCTCTGGCAGCTTGTAAAGCATCTTCCCAGTTAGACATAAAATCTTCTTGTGCGTTTTGTAATTCATCTTCCATGTTTTTGATGGATTCATCCCACATTTTTACATCTTCTTTATGACCAGCTTTCATAGCCTTATCTCTTGCGGCTTGAGCTGCATCAAGTTGTTGTTGAATCGAATCCATTTTAGTCTTACTTTCAGCTAATAAGTTTGTTGCCTGTTTTACTTTATTAGCATTGTAAGTCTTCATCATTTGAGATGTAATACCAAGAGATTTTTTACCAACAATATCAACAATATTACCATATGATTCAGTCATTGTTTGAATATGCTTTTGTTTGTCAATAAGACGATCCATCTTGTCGACGCCATCTTCAAATGCATCATCCATCTTTTCAAATACTTGTTGTCTTGCTTCACGAAGCTTTTTATTTATGTCCAAAAGATTAGACATTACATCTTGAATTTGTTTCATCTCATCATCAGAGAAATTCTCTTTTGATAATAAAGCAATGGTCTTTTTATCTCCTGCGGCCATCTTTTTCGCTAAATCGCCTTTGCCTTCAAGATTCTTGTGATTACCGTTATTAAACATATCATTCAAACCTTGAAGATTAATCTTTCTTTCATCAAGTGCATTTTGAGCTGTATCGCCAAGAAGTTTTATAGCCTCTGCGGCATCATGCGCACTATCATCAACTTTATCTAATAAGTATTCAAGATATTCAAGTTTTTTATCATTAACTTCAATTTTAATCTCCATAATATATTGAGTCTTTTCAAATCTTTGGTCATATAATTCATTTTCAGCATCAATAACATCTTGAGCCTTATCAGCAATTAATTCATTAGTTTCTTCATACTGTTTTAACCAGCCTGTAAAACCTTCATATTGTTGTTTAGCGGCTTCAAATTGAGCTTTTGCGGCTTCATCATCTGTAGTATGCTGATTAAATTCTTTAACCGCATCATTATATTTTTTGACAGCAGCTTTCATTAATTCTTCATAATTAGTAATATTACCGTCTTTATCAAATAAAGCACTCTTTCCAAGATAATTTTGAGCTCCAGAAGCAACAGTTTGCTGATTACCATTTGAATCTGTATATTTAGTTTTTCCATTTTGAAGTCGTTTTTTATCTATTGCTAAATTCTTTTTTGCTGCTTTTAAATATTCTTTTTGCTTTGCAATAATTTGTTTTTGTTTAGCTATTTCTTGATCCATTAACTTGACTTTAGAAGTTCCATAGGCTCTATCTTTTGCTTTTGAAACTTTATCATATTGTTTTGTTAATGAATCGAGTTGCTTACTAATGGTGTGATAACGTTCTACTTCATCTTTTGGCTTTTTCATTTGTTCGGAGTTACGACGTGCGGCTCTTCCGCCTCCGCCTCCGCCTCGACGACCTCCACCGCCTCGACGGCCTCCTCCTCCGCCACCGCCTCCTCGAGCGGCTCTACCACCACTACTATTGGCGTGAGAAATATTACCACCAGAAGTCTTATGAGCAGATTTAACTTGTAAAGCTGGTGCTGTTAAGGTTTTTTCCTCAGTCTCTTCTTGCTTTTGAGGTGTTACGTGGACAGTTGGAAAAGACATCTTTAAAGGAATATCTCCTAATTTTTCAACTCCACCTTTATCAGTTTGTTTAATATTTGTTACGCTACCTTCAGCAGTTACCATATCTGTAGTAGCATCCCAACCTACAGCTTGTTTAGTATCACTGGCATCAACTTTTTGAGTAACAGCAGTAGAATCTAATGATAAATTTTCAGCCATTGCGTCACCGGATGCTGCAGCTCCTGCGACAGCTGCATTTAAGGATTGATCCAATGGACTCAAATCAACATCAATACCCATTGCAGATAATTTAGATTCAATATCTTCTTGAGCCATACCTGCCATTTGCATTGCCCAAACTAAATTTTGTAAATAAGGATCTGTATCGACATCAATTTCACCTTCTGGCAAATTAGCAGCCCAATTAGCAACTTCATCAGCTGTAATTCCAAGTTTATCAAGTACTCCTGAATCATCTAATTGGAGGGCTATCTCTTTATCTGCAGCCTCTTGTAATCTGATTAAAGCGTCTTCATCACCCTCAGCGGCAGCTTTAATATCATCTAAATTATCAATAATAAAGTCATCACCAAAAGTGTCTTCATTAGTATTTAATAACTTAGCTGTATTTTTTCGCAGACTAACTAATGTATCTGTTAAATCATCACTTGCAGCTATTTGTTGTTTAATAGTGTCTTTATTATCTTTACCACACTCATTTACAGTATCAAGTATTTTTTGATAATCGTCCCAATTATCATATAAATCTTCAATACTATCATTAAGATTCAAATCTCTGGTTGCTAAATCTGTCATTAGCTCTGCGGCATCTGAAGTACCATCTTTAACTGCATTAAGCCCATTTACATAATTAGCATATGTGTCTGCTAAAAGTTCAATTCGCTCTGCATTTACATCATATTGCTCACCTAGCTCAGCTGCTCTAGTAGAAACTTCAAGATCTTGTTGAGCCGCTGTAATTTGATCCGAATTATGGCTATTCAAAGCCTGATAATATTTTTCTAAAGAATCTGTGCAAGAATCGTATTGTTGAGCAACTTCAGTTAATTTTCTTGAATAAGTGTCATCATCTATAGACCCAGAAGTATTGAGATTTTGAAGTCCTTCTGTTCCTAATTCGCCATTTTGAATTAGATCAGATAAAGCATCTTTATACTGTCCTGCAGTTATGACACCAGCATCCATTGCTTGCTGCAAATAATCTAACTTTTCAGCTGTTGTAGCAGTTGCGTCTGAAGAAATAATTTGCGCAATTTCTTGACCATATTGAGTAGCCTCTTGTATACTACCACCTATTAAAGTCTTTAAGATATCCATTTTTTCAGATAATGTATATCCATTTAAGCTTTCAACAGCTTCTGTAGCAGTAGCTAAATATTCCTGAGATTTTTGCTCAGCATCAGACCATTCTTGAGATAATAACATACCAAGTTTTTCTTCACCTGATAATTGGTCTGAAGCACTGATAATATCCAAGATAGCATCTCTATATTCTTCAGCGCTTTCTGCACTTCCATCCCAAACAGATGTTAAAAGAGATATTTTATCAAAATCAGAATCTACGTCTTTTAAAGCTTCTGATATTGCGGCAATACTAGAAAAACCTTCAGTATTATCTGCGGTATCTGAAATTTGTTTACTTTGAGATAATAAATCATTTTTTTCTGCTAATAAAGCATTATATTGCTCTAATAAAGCATTATCTTCATCTGTTAAATATAAAGTATTAAGATCTTCCTTTTTAACTTCTTTTCCATCTGTAATATCAAAGTTTAATTTCTCTTTTATTTCAGCAGCTTTTTTCTCTATATTATTGTCAACATCTTCTAATTGAGTATCAATAGCATCTTTAGCTTCTTTAACATTGTCTGTTAATTGTCCTTGATATCCATCAGATAGAGTCTTTAAGTAAGATATTTGTTCTGCAATACCCATTTGAAGGAAATCATTAAAGTCAATAATTTTTTCTTCTTCATTTCCCCAATCAATTCCAGAATCTTTTAATTTATCAGCTCCATCTGTTACCAATGTATTAGCAGCATCATTTACAGTTGTAATTTTTGCTTGAATAGTATTTACATCTGCAATTTTTTGAAGAGTTTGTAATTGATTATTCAAATCTTCTGTACTTGTTGCGGCATCAAAATTTAATTTAACAAAAAGCTCTTTATCTTCTTCTGGAAGAGATTTGTAATAATCTTCTAACTCTTGTTTTTTATCTGTCCAATAACTATCTTGACCATCTTCATTTGGTTTAGTAGCTTCTTGAATTGCCTGCCTACTAGCTTCCGCAGTATTAGCATATTCTTCTAGACTTGCGTTCGCGGCTAAATAACTATTAACTATATTAGCAGCTTGATCAGCAGCTTCTTCTTCTGCAACTCCTTGACTAATTAAATCTTGAGTTAATTGTTCAGTTGCTTTATCTGCTAATTGATAATAGTCAGCTAAACTATTAATCTCACCTAAATCAGTTCCTAATTCATCTTGAGCTTTTAAAATGACATCTTGAACTTTTAAATCTTTGTATTGGTCTTGTAAATCTTTTAAATTTTGATAAGATTCTTCAGACTTTTCAAGCCAGTCATTCATCTGCTTATATAATGTAGAATTAATTAAAGAATCTGTTTCACCTGCTTCTGTAGCAAGCTTAGTAGCTGTTTCAACTAAATCTTTTACCTGTTCATAGCCTTTAATTAAATCTTCTGAGCTTCGATTTTCAGTTTCTAAACCTAAATCTCCTCCGCCGGTTTTTGAAATATAGCTATAATCTTTACCTTTTTCCTGTAAAGCTTGACCGATATAGTAAGAGTCTTCTCCCTTATCCCATAAACCTCTTAGAGAACCATTGTTAAAATCTGTCTTATAAACTTCTTTTTGTGAGTTATCACCCGCAGTATCAAAACGACCCTTTCCATCTCGCATACTACTTTGAAACTGTGCTTTTGTAGAGGCTTGTGCTCGCTCATTATCAGCGATAGAAGAATTTAATAATTCTTGTTGTTGCTTTTTAATAGCTTCTGTTAAACCTTCATAATTTCCTTGAGCTATTAATAATTCTTCATTTAAACCGCTTAAATTACCAGTTTCAGCTTCGTAAGTATCAGCAAGATCTCTAGCCATTTGATTCAATTGAGTCTCAATGTCATAGGTATCTTCTTTAGCTTCTTTAGCTTTTAGATAAGCATCATATTGTTCTTGATAAGCATCTGCTGATTCTTTAATTTTATCAGACTGCTCTTTAGATTTTTGGGCTGCTTCTTGATCAGCTTTTGCTCTTTCTTCAATAGCTTTTTTATTTTTCTCTACAACACCTGTATAGATTCCAAAAGCAGTTACAGCTGCCATTATTCCAGCTACAATCCAACCAACAGGATGTGCTAAAAATGCTGCTGCGTTGGTTAACATAGCGGCAGTATTGGCGCTAATAGCTCCAGTCAAAACATACTCAGCTGCTGCATGAGCCAAAGTTGAAGCTGTATTAGCTGCTTTACTAAGTATATTTGATTTAACAACTGCATCATATGCTTTTGTAACCGCAGTTACTAACATAATTGAAGTCGTAACCATTGAAACTACAGAAGCAAATTTTTCTGCGGCAGTACTATTAGAACTCCAAATAGAAACTGCACTTTTGAAAGAATTTACTTGGGCACTTGCCGCCATTAAACCAGAACTTATTGAAACTAAAACATCTGAAAAATTCTTACTTTCAGTTCCCATTTTTTGGATTTGTTTTTTATAGGCTTCAGTTCCATTTGTTAATGCTTGAAGTCTCTCTTGAGCATCTGCTGTTGCTTGAGCTTGAGTATTAAATTGTTGAGATAACATTCCAATAATTTCATCTACTTGTTTGGTTGTTGCTCCAGCTGCTAATAAAGCTATTCTTAATGCATTTAGTTTCCCTTCAAAAACATCTCCTCCCATAGTAGACTGCTCTAATTCAGCTCTAAAGTTTTCTAAAGCATAACCAAAATCTTCTAAAGAAGGTCTCTCTCCTGCTAAAGCATCCACCATTTGCTGAAATGCTACTTTAGTTTGGTTACTATAATTATCTGTTTCTAGAATTTCTTGTTTATATTGCTCTAAAACACCATTTAATTGTTGAATTTTTTCAGCTTCAGTTCCACTAGAACCTAAAATGCCTTCAAAGGAAGTGGACATAGTTTTTACTTTTTCAACACTAACAGCAAGTGCTTCAAAGGCTGTCATCGCTGCTTCAGCATTTTTTATATCTTGTGTAGAAACTAATTGATTTTCTCCACTAGCATCTTTTTTAACTTTTCCTTTTTCATCTCTAGAAACAGCGCCACCTTTTGCACTAGAAATTAATTGCATTGCAATCTGTTTTTTAAGAGAATCTGTTTTTGCTTTTTCTATATCTGCGGCTTTTCCAGCTTCTATTACTGCCTGTCCTTGAGCCTTATTCGCTTGCAATAAAAGTTGAACATATTCTTTTTCTTCTGCATTTAAACTTTCAGCATTATCAATTAATGTTTGCTGTAATGTAGCTTGACCTTGATAGGCATTTATTTGGGCTTGTCCTTCATTGGTATTTTTATTTAATACCATTCCATCTTTTAAAGCTTCATTTGCTTCATTTCTACGATTCTCAAGTTCTTGTTTAGCTTTTTTACCAAAATTCATTCTCAAGGTATATACCATATTGTCAATATTTTGAGCTATTTGGGCACTAAAAATTTGAGTAACCAAAGTTCCAATGACACCTAATATACCTGGTAATCCGCCTAAAGCATCTATTAAATCATCTACTCCATTTAAAGCAGATGCAAATAAATTATCGAAATTAGTAAAAAAGTCTTTATCTATTAAATCATTATAGATACCTTCTGCGGCAGCTTTAACTCTTTTTCTAGCACCTTCCCAAGAGTCTGCATAAATTTTAGCTTGTTCTTCAAGAGTACCATCAGCACCTTTAGCAAAATTTAAATTTTGCTTCATATCATCCCAATTATCCAAGAGAGAAATAAGTTTTGTATATTGCATAGTACCCGCGGCAGTCTCTGCAAAAGCTACCTTTTGAGCTTGATTTAATCCATCCCATTTAGCAGCAGTATCATCTAAGATACTATCCATTTCTCTTAAATCACCATTAGCATCAAGAATATCTACTCCAATCTTTTTCAACGCATTGGAATACTTATTCAAATCAACTCCATCTTCAAGAGTTTCTCCTAGTTTTAATCCTTGTAAACGAGAGAAAATAGTTTTTAAAGAGTTACCAATTTCAGTTGCAGATTGTCTCGTATTGGCTGTTAAAGTTGTTAATGCGGCAGTAGCATAATCATAACTTAAACCAATTGTTTTACTAACACCCGCAAATTGTTGAATACCTTCCGCAATCTCAGAACTGCTTGAAGCGGTTGCAGCTCCTAATTTAGTAATAACATCTGAATAGTGCTCTAAAGTTTCAGAGCCATCATAAAAGTTATTCCAAATGGCAGTCATATATGAAGATACTTGATTAACACTATCTCCAGTAGCTTGAGCCATTTTTATAGTTGTATTAGTTCTATCTAAAACATCCTCTTCACTTAAACCTTGTTGGAAAAAGATCAATGAAGCATCTGCATAGTTTTTCGTAGTTGTGCTTAAAGCTTGTGCGGCTGAATTTGCCTTTTCCGCGAACTCGCCCATATAAGCAGAACTATTACCAGTTACAATTTGAATATCTGTTAAAGATCTATCTAAACTCTGTGCATAATTATATGCAGATTGAATTGTATCTAAAAATCCATGTAAAGCGCTTGAAGATAATTGCCATCTAGCTGTATTTGCTAAAGATGTTGCAAATTCTTGCAATAAAGCATTACTTCTTTTTAAAGGAATTTCAGCGGAAGTAATAGAAGTTGCTAAAGACGCAAATGCTTGACTTCCTTCTGGACCTAAAGAAATAAGAGCCTTTTTATAATCAGCTATGCTTGTGCCGCTTCTTTTTAAAGAATCATTAAATTTACTTAAATCAAGCGTACCTGTTGAAGTTGTAGCTTGTTTTAATTGAGCTTGTAATTGCGTTACTAAAGTTGTTGCTTGTTGTATGTCTTTAGTTATTCCTAATGATTGACTTTTATAAAAAGAATTATTGGCTAACTGACTCAATTGATTCTGCAAACTTTGAATTTGCGCTTTTGCTTGGCTTGTATCTGCTGTAAAAGCAAGACTTACATTTAATTGTTTAGCCATCTATAAAAATTCTCCTTTCTCTCCAAATATAAGTATATTTTTTTTATTTTGCAAAATAAAAAAAGGGAAGAGAGTTAATCTTAACTCTCTTCCCTTTAACTCTATTTTTCTTATAAAATAGAATAATTATATTATCCAAGTTTGGTTAATATCTCTTTAACCAATTTAAGATTCTCAGGATTTGCAATATCATTTTGGAGTTTTTGAATATCAAAATCTAAATTAGAATAATCTTGAGATACTGCTTCTAAAATACCTAAAACAGAATTATTATATGTATAAACCGCATCTACAGTCTTATTAATTCCATCAATAATAAAATTATATTCATCTTCTGGAATTTGAGAAATAATATCTTTGATAACACTATTTTCTTCCAAAAGGTCATATAATTTAGGAATATCTTCTTTTTGCTTTTCAGTAAAAGAAATATTAGTATATGCCATAATCATCTCTAATGTACCAATTACTTCAATCTTAATTGGGTTAGGAAAATTATTTTGATCATGTGCTCCATTAATTACTCTTGCAATTAAATCTAATTTTTCATTAACAGGTAAATACTGTTTAATTTCAATTTGATTATTATTTATAGTAATAGTTTTTACTTCGTTTTTTCTCTTGAGAGAAAGTTTTGTAAAACCAATTTTTGCCATCTACATAGCCTCCTTAAAACTCTTCTTTATATAAAATATAACATATTTTTTTAGTTTTGTCAAATATTAACTTATATTAGTCATACCAACAGTATACTGATTATTAAGAGTATTACTATCCACAGTAACTCTACCTTTAATATGAACTCTTGATTTTCGATTTTCCATTAGTTTAGCCATTCTTTCAGTATATGTAACAAAACCATCTGGAGTTAATAAATATTGGTTCCCTTGCTCTTCAAGATGCAAAATTTTAAAAAGACATGATGCTAAACCATAATCAGCTAACATATTATAATCATTACTACTGGTTTTAACCCAATCTTCATTTGCATTATGGATATCTTGATCTAACTCATGTAATAATTCAAAAGTTTTATATGCAGAAACAGCAAGTCCATCTGATGCATCAAACTCACTAATAGAAACACTTGTATTTTTATTTTCATTCCAAGGCTTTTGGTTTAAACCAGCTTTAGCTTGAATATTTAATGCAGATAAACTTAATAAAGTATCATATCCTTCATCAGTAATAATAATTTGTTTAGAACTGCCAGAAGCTGAATCCATATCAGCTAATAATTGACTAATTGTTGAATTAATATATGCATCACTACCTGCTGGTTTATATGTGATAGGAATATTTCCTATATTTGGAATAGAAATGTCTAACATCATTAAATCTTGAATTAACTGTCCTCTATGGCGGCCTTGAGATACCTCTCCTTGTAAGTTCAAAGAACCAGTATTTAAAGTTGTAATGTTAGGAATTTTTTGTGCTTTTAACCATTCAACACCTAAATCTTCTACTAAATTACCTTTAAATAAATTTAACTGTTTAAACCAAGTAGATAAAGTCTCTTTACTTAAATCTCCCATTCCGCAAGCAGAAATAGCTTCATCAATTCTATCTAAATATTGGGATGGTATCCCATCTGCACCTGCCCCAGTTAAAGCACTATTGGTAGATTCAATAGCTTGTCTCAATGCACTTAATTGATTATTAAGTCTTTCATAATTAAAAGAACCATCTTTATTTTTTCCACTATAAGTTGAATTTAATAAAGTAACTAATTTAGTGATAACTTTATCTAAAGTTTGATTTTCATCTTGGCTATATTCAGATGGAAGTGAGTTAATTGCGCCTGATTTAAATAAAGCATTAATATTTGCATATTTATTAGCAGCTCTTTGAGTGGCTTGCTGTTGAAACATTTGAATTTTAGATAGCTGGTATTGTTGAATCGCATCTAAGCTTGGAACTTCGACATTATTTAATTCAACATATTTCCCCCAAAATGGCTCTCTATTTTTATAGACTCTATTTATATTTCTTTTAAAATCTAACATTTTTTCTCCTTTAACGCAAAATAAGGGGAAATATAGTTTCCTATATTTCCCCTATAAATTAAAATGTTAATAAGTTATGTGCATCCTCATGTTCTGTACTATGACGATGAATATCTTGAGAACCTGCATCCTCAATAATCTGAATAGCTGCCATAACTTTCTTGCTATGGTCGAATCTTGTATAATCTGGGAATGCGTCCATAGTAAATGTAAATGTACTTGGGTCTCCAGAAGAAGCCATAGTAAATGTAAAGTTAGACTGAATCTTGCAGTTTGGAATAATGAATTCAGCTGGCATATCTACTCCGTTTTGATCACGGAATAATGTAGAAGCTTCAAGATAATAGTTACCACCAAATTTATCAGCAGTAATTTCAATCTGTTTAGCATTTCCTTTACGTTCTACATAGTAATCAACAAGAACACTATCAAACTCTGGGAAATCAGATTTAATATTATAGTCTGTATGAGAAGCTGGTGTAATACCAGTCTTATGGAATTCTTCTTTTTCAGCTTTTGTTAATTCTGCATAAGTAGGATGAGTTGCAACTCTAATTGTATAGCTTCCATCTACTCCAATTGTAACATTTTCATGTACTGGAATATAAGGCTCAGAAACAATTTCACCATCTTTCATAAGCATTACATAAGCCATTTCCTCTTTTGCTGCTTCAAACTCACCATCTGCTGGCTGAGTTCCAAAATAAGGTTTCTGAGAAATCTTAATTGTCATCTCTTTCTCAGTAACAGTAACTTCTCCTTTATCTACTGTTTCAGTAACATGTTGATAGATTGGTTTTCCATCAGTAGCTTCAATAAGTCCTGCACCAGATAGAATCATGAATCCTTCTGGAGAAATTAAAGCATCTTCCATGGTGAATGTTACAGTACGCTCACCTTCCCATGCTACTAAACGAGCATTACCACGACCACCTTGTGCATATACAGTGGTAGCTGCACCTTCCATACTGGAGGTCTTCAATGTATCGAAATAAATTACAGGTTCATTTTTATAGAAAATTTTATTTCCGATCTTTTGTGCAGATTTTGCTCTTAAAACAACATCACAAATTTCACGAACACCAAATTTCATAGTGCATTTTCCTCCTTTTAATATTGATGAATATTTTTCATCCAATTGTCTGGTTGAGAATCAGGTTTGCCACCCGCTAAACGAGTCCGCACATCTAAATCCCAATTCATATATAGTGAATATCTCTCCATGAGATCATATAATTGAAACATTGTACAGTTTATCAAGTCTGTTACAGGCATTGGTAAACCAATAGATAGAATAGAAAGATATAAACTAAATATACTCGTGTTTGCGGAACCATTCTGGGCCGCAACCCTTTGTCTCCCCCTCATTAACTTCTCTGCAATTTCTCTGGCTTTATCATTTGCTGGGTTAAAAGCCTGTTGGTCCATTGGTCCACTTTTGGAGCATGTGACCTCTCGAATTGCTGCTTGAAGAAAATCAAAATTATTTTCATCAATAACCACATTTCCTTCTTTACTCTGAAAAAGTAATGATTGCGGAGTAAACAAAACTTTGTCATATTTAGGAAAAAACAAAGTTAAGACTTGAAGGACGCTATGTTTTTTCTCCATAGATTCTTTATCCCTCATTACTGTCATAAATATTTGAAAATTATTTATATCGTCTAAAGCACTTTTGTCCTCTGTGACGAACATACTTTTATAAATAGATAAGCACTGTGAGCCTGTAAAAAAATCATTTTCTCCAATTAGCCCTATCTCTTTTATTGTGGGTTGATGCAATGTCAATTGACACTCTGGAATAGGATAATCACAACCAGTCATTAACGCTAATCTTGTATCCATTTTATCATTCCTTTAAGCCATGTTGTTTTTTATAATCACTTAAAAAAGAAATATTATCTTGCGGATTAGGCATCCCCTTTTTATCTTCTTCTCCATGAATAGCAGAATACATTAAACATAATCCACCAAATTCATCTGTTAAAATAATTTGATTTGCGCCTAAAAATTCTAAATCGCCAATTCCTGTCAAATGCTTTTTATCTAACATAGAATCAAGCTCTGCCGCAATCCTATAAGGTCTTAATTGGAAATCTTTTAATTTCCACTGATCAAAATGACATATAATATCAAATTCAATAATATTATCTCTAAATTCAGGGTTAGTGGCATTTGTACTAAAATTATCAAAATTAATCATAATGTAATTTAATACGCTTCCATCAACAGTTAATTTTGGTACTATTTTTATATTTTTACCAAATAACATATTAGATTGCTCAATGGTTAAGTTAGGCTTATCTAAGGCATCTTCAGTTGTATAATATAATAATTTTTTCAATCTATCACAACTTAAAACTTTGTCTGTAATAATACCCATATCTTTCTCAATAGAAAGAAAACTTGATTTAGGTAAAGAAAATCTTTCTACTTTCATTTATATAATCTCCTTTTTCACTCAAAATAATGATTCAACGACTATTGTCTTTGAATAATTACCATACTTCAATTCAAATTGACCATGATAAGATTTAAACCAAATAAGCTTAATATGCATTGGATCTTTAGGATCAACTTTAAATTCAACTGGATACTTATTAGTATCAACTGACCAAGCTTCAGCCCCACTATTAAATCCTTTACAATAATATTCATAAGGTTGTTTAGGTTTAATAAATGTAGGTCCTTCTATAGCCATACTCATTAAATCTTTATTTGGATCTATTGGGTCAACTTTTAATCCACCAACGATTCCTTTTTCAAGGTCATCTTCGGTTTCATTTATATAATATTCTACAGCTGTAACTTCTAAAATTCCAGGAGTAGAAATCCAATCAACAGCTTCAACTCTCCAACAAATAATTGGACCGCCTTCTTCTCTACTTTGAAGATAAAATTTTTGGTATCTTCTAAAGAAAGATAAAGTTTCTTTATTTCTGGGGATATAGATATCTAATGAATAATTTGGAGTATCTACACTTATTTCATGCTTTTGGATATAATTAATTTTTGTTTCAACTGGACCACGAATTGCGGCATAAGTTGAATGTTCTCCATTTTCATCTTCCCAATTAATTTGATGAGAGCATTTTCTAATTTCTCCTCGAAAATATGCTCTTTCCTCTAACTCTTGAAGATATATCATCCAATAAGTATTAGTTCCAACCCATTCAAAAACATCTCCAGGATGATAATTGTCTTCATATGGTACTGAAACAATTTTATCATCATAGTCCATTTTGTTTTTATCTGGATTAATTAAAGCTCTACATATTTCTTTATTGTTTAAATGATTCACATTTGGATAAATTGTACTATTATCCATGTTATCAGTACAAGCGATTCTTTTAATTGTACAAGCTTGGTAAGAATACAATAAAGCCCTATCTAAAGACCTTTTTTTATCAGCTATCATTCTATCTTGCTGTAAATAACCTCCACCTTGATGAAGTCTTAAAATTTGATCTTTTAATCCATCTAAGTTAGAAGTTGTATTCTCTTTCTCTGAATCATCTGGACGTTCCTGCGTTCCGTTATATATATCAAGGCGGCCCGCCATTAAATTTAAAGAAGTGTTGCGTTTTATTTTCTTATCATAACCTGACATTAGTTTAGTTCCTGTAAGATATTAATACACTCAAAAATAGTCTTACGATACAACTCAAAATTTACCTCTTTAATTTGCAACCCTTCTAATTTACTTAATAATTGTAAAAAAGTAGGACTGATGAAAAGTTCATTCAGTCCCGCAATCTCCAATGTTACAGTTTGTAATTGTTTATACCAATCTTCGTCATTTTCTCTCATTGGAATTAATTTCCAAAGCTGGTTGGTTAAACGACGAACAGTCTTCTGAATAGTTTCTTGAGAGAATTCAATCTCATACTTATCGCAAAGCACTTTTTTCCCTCAATACAGACCAATTTGACTCATAGTGTCCATCTCTATCTTTTTTACGTCTTTTATATAATCTTTGCATATGGAAAGAATCTCTTCTTGATTCTTCCAAAAGAGAAAGTAATTTTTGAAGATGGTTCGCTTGTGAAGTCATTTTAAAATCAGAACCAGAATATTTCATTCTGGTATTCTCAATAGAAGTAACCTGTCTCTGAACCCAACCTTGTTTCATTAAAAGAGCCAGGATATTTATTTCTTCAGAAGTAAGCTCTTCCGCAAAAGCGGATTTTTCTACTATAACATCTGGAACGTCAACAGTATTATCTGAAAGGTCATTCCAAATGACACCAATAATAAAATCATCTGGAAGGACTTCATCCTCTTTCATCTGAACAACTTTAATTTCATAACTATCCAGATTCTTACGAGGAAATTCAAACCCTGGAATGGCTTGAATAAGAAGTCTTTGAAGATCTTTTATAGTGTCTTCTGGAGTTAACTCCATATACATATCATCAGTGATTTTTCCAAGAAAGCAATTATATATAGCTGAGAAAGGTGTTCCTTCTGCCATTTATAATGTCCTCCTTTTTAATTATTCACTTTTAGTTTCAACTACTTTATATTTAGGTGTAGTTCTACGAGCTGTTCCTTCTTGTGCGGCAGGCTGTACTCTACGAGTAGGTGCGGCACCAGATGTATTAATGCCAGTAGAAGGCTTTTCAGCAATCTTCTCTTCCTCTACATGACGAAGCGCACTATCAACATCAAAACCGGTTTTTTCTTTTAAAGCTCGTCTTTTATTCAAATCAGTTAATGGAAGACCTACTGCCATTGTTTTGATTAAATCAATAACGCCAATAGGAGCAAAGTCAAGTGCATCCAAGAAGGCATCCAGAGACCCTGTTAATAATAAATCACGAATCTGTGCCTCAGACATATTATATTCTGGCTCTCTATTGACGTTTAAATCAGTAGTAACTTCTTCTTCCAAAATCTGTAGAAAGTTTTCAAGAAGTTCTCTTCCCCCACTCTGGTATGTTAGTTTTTCTAACTCTCCGAATGGAATTCTCTTTGTCTCTCCTGGCGCAAATTCTCTACGAAGGTTTGTTTCAGGAATTCTATAAACAACAACACTTGAACTTCTATTCTTTACGTTATACATTGTATTTTCAGTAATCATAATTAATCTCCTTTTTCTCCAACTAAAAATAAGGGGAGAGGGAGACTTACGTTCCCTTCTCCCCTAATAATATATTACGGTATTTTATTAAGCTAAAGTTCCAGATTTTCTGCCATCATAAGTAGCAACTTTTCCAGTAACTCCATCAAGATCCCAAGTATACATTTTACCAAGTAATGATGTATCGCAGTAAGCGCAAATGTTATTAGCAAGAATACATGTTACGCCGACTTTCTTATATACTTGAATTTCACGAGAACGGTCATAGTTGTTAAATTCATCAACAATTGTACCACCCTCAAAAGCAACTTTAACAGGTTTTCCATCTGCTCCAGTTGGGATAACCCAAGCATATCCAGGATCGATGCATTTACGAGTATTAGTTTCATCCTCAAAACCTTGCTCAAGAATAATAACTTTAGTGCCTTTATAGTTAGCTAAACGTCCTGTGTTCCAAAGTTCAGTCTTCATGGCTTCTGTATATCTCCATGCTTCTTGTGGAATCATACGAACAGCAAACTCATATGTACAATAGATAGTAGGTGTTCCATAAGCAGCAGCAATAGTAATAAGTCTATCCATAGCAGCTTCATCGAATCCGTTAGCAGCAACTCTATTTGCTGGTGGAAGCTGATTAATAGATGCTTTTAATGCAGATGCAATTTCTTTATAGATTAATTCATCCATACCATCCATAATAATTTTTGTAACTTCAGCGAAATCAACACGTCCATCAAGGAACTCCTCAAATCCAATCTGAGCAGCGCCTCCAATAGCGCTTGTACGTACTTCGAAGCTTTCTGCCTCGGTTGGTCCGAGTTTGAATACTTCATACATTCCAGCAAGACCTACTCTTGTGATGAACTGTTTAGCACGATTTCTGTTTGCTAATGGACGACGGAAAATAGGTTTGTCACCCTGTGCAAAAGTCTTAACCTCAGCAAATTGGTCATATTGCTGAATAACTTTCTTTGGAAGAACTTCATCAAGTGTTTCTTCAATCATAGAGAAGATTAAGTTCTTATTCTCTCTGTATAGGGAATAAGTACCTGCCAACTCATTTAATTCATTACGTAAAGTCTGATTCATAGCATCGTAGCTTAAAGATTGTCCATTAAAGCTATAAGCGGTAGGAGCGGAAGGATCAGCTTTAGCAACTGTTTTCATTAGAGATACAAGATTTTTTCTATCTAACATTAATATTATCCTCCTTTCCTTACGCTATACGCATAACTTTTACGCCCTTTTGGTTATCAGGCATTGTATAAACTTTAACTACTTGCCACTTCATTGTGCCAGCTGCAGCATCTTCAGTAGCTTTAGCTAAGATACCATCTTTAGCACGTGGTGTTAATACGTCTCCAACAGAAACTTCTTTTTCACCAATTGTATTAGTTGTGAAGATATCTCCTACATTGGTCTTAAATACACGAGGTACCATTGTAGTTTTTTTAGGCATTTTTCTCTCACGATAAATACCAAGTCTCTTCCATGGATCATTTGTCCATCCCATTTCATAGATATCAGCTACATCAGCTGTAACATCATCATATGTATATTCTACTGGAACTTGTTTCTTAGACTGACCATTCTCATCTAATTCATATTCTGTTCCTTTATAAGTGAACTTACGTCCTGTTTCTGCATCTCCAGTAACAGCATATCTTTCACCATCAATAGTAACAGTCTTTCCTTCAATATCAAGAGAAACATAAGTATTAACAGTCATACTTGTTTTTCCCTTTTCATCAGTTCCATTCAGTCTATGCCAATCATGATACTCAATCTCAGCTTGCTCATAATCATATGGACTATAGATACGAGCTTGATAATCATCCTTGTGCATTACGAATTCACAATCCCACTGTTTTGTTCCATCTAAGTGGTTTTTATATAATTTAATTTCATTGTAAACAAGCATCCATTCGCCATTACCAGTGAAATTAACTTCTCCAATACCGTTATCATTTGCGGCATAATCATATTTTACAAACTGACCTTGCTCAAGCATGGTAATAGCTGGAGCTGCAGGGAGCTGTGCATAAATTTGTCCAGTTCTTTGAGCTGAAAGATGATTTGGTTCTACTTGACCGAATCCAAAATCAACATACTCTGCCTGAGACTTTAAGCCTGCACGATCTAAACCTGCGGTTAAAAAGTCTTTAAAAGCCATTTATTTATTCCTCCTTAATTAATCTAATGTTTCTGCAGTTTTTAAAACAGCCTGAACCCATGCTGGAGTTGATTGGTCTCCAAATTGAACATCACCAAGATTATAAGTTGTTGGTCCATTCAATGGGTTATCATCATTTTCAAGAGCTGAGAAATTAACTCTATTACGAACACAAATTACTGAAAGTTTAGATTCAATATCTTCTAATGAGTATTCGTCAATATGGTCAATAACATCTTTCTTATCTTCGTTGGAAAGCATATAGAAAGTCTTATCAATCATTTCCTGTTTCTTAACTCTTTCTGTATCGAGCTTAAACTGCTCAAGAGATGCGAGTTGGGCTTTTAAGGTAGAAAGTTGCCCCTCTAATGCAGAATATTCAGATTTTAGAGTTTGATATTCTGGTATCTCTTCTAATGAATATTGAGTTTTCTTTTTATCTTTTTTATTTTTTTTGTCCTCGTCATCTGACTCTGGGTCCTCTTTTCCTGGGTCCTTTGGGTCATCCTTCTTAGGATCCTCTTTAGGATCTTTCTTATCAGGATCCTCTTTTGGGTCTGCCTTTGGATCTTTCTTGTCAGGATCATCCTTTTTCTGCTCAGGATCTTTATTTTCAGGATCGCCTTTCTTAGCCTTTTCTTCTTCTTCTTTCTTCTTGAACTCAGTCTCAAAGGCCTCAACGTCAGCTAACGCAAACTGAACATCCTCTGATGGAGTATATTCAATATCTTTTACATTATCTGCAAACATAACCTCATTCTCTGCGTTTAAAGAAAAGTCTAATCTACTATACTTTTGGTCTGCTCTATTTTGAAGAACGGCATATTTTTGTCCTTCATCTTCACATACTCTTGCAATACTATATGTATCTTTTGTATGAGCATATAAAGCATTCCAAAGAGAGTCACCAACTTTTACTGCATAAGTAGTAAACACTTGCGTTCCTCCTTTATCTAATAAATTTTTCATTTCTTTTACCATAGAATTAAATTGAGTGGTAAAATTAGGATCAAAAGAAAATTGTACCTTTGGAGCTGTTACAGATGAGCCTTCAAAACAAGGTTCAAAGTCCTCTCCAAGAATACAAAGTTTTTCCATAATTGCTTCATTGATAATGAAGAATTGCGGTTTTCCACTTTCATCTTTTGTCCAAGTTGCATTTAAAGTTTCTTTATGTAATTCCATAGATTCATTATTACCCTTATCAATTACTCTTTGACATTCCGGGTATTGACCTGTCCACAAATATCCTTCAGTCATGAGGTATTTACGAACGGTTTGTCCATCATCTAAGAAATCTTGAAACCAAACCTTTGCGCCTAAATCTACAAAACCATAAGGTCTTGTTGAATCAGTCAACTTAAACTCTCCATTTGAAATGTCGATTTGTTTGTTATGTTGTTCAAAATCTCCAGTAGCCTTATTGTAATATCCTACAATTGGACTACCAGGAAGACTATTTGCAATCTTTCTCGCAACTTCTTCAGTAATGATACTACCATTTCTATTTGGTGTATCTTGAACATAACAAACCTTAATCTGACATTTTGAAATAAGAGGATTAAGAGGAGTGATATTTATAAACTCAATAGGGGTTTCTAAACTTACACTTGAGTGTGCCATCTTTAATCCTCCCTACATAGATTCTTTATTTTGAATTGTCTTTTCACTCTTCTCACTATCAGCCTTCTCAGGACGCCCAGCACCGTCACTTGTTTTTACTGTTTTAGTGGTAGAAGCTGTAGATTTTGTTTCCTCTGATGTTTTTTGATTTTTTGAGTTATTATTTTGATTATTAGTACCCAAAATTGAGTCCGCATTTAAAGTAGAACTCATAAGAGGAGGAATCATAATCTCACTTAACTTCAATACTTTATTCTCAAAGAATGCAGTATGAATAATAGAACTTTGTGAATGTCCCATAGCAATTTGCGGGAGCATCTTTGAATATCCCATTTGAACTTGGTCTTTATACATTTTAGCTAAATTCTGATAATTATACTGAGTTGTTTCAAGCATATAAAATCTATAATTATATTTCTTCTTATTGCTTCCCAACTGCTGTGTAATCTTATCAAAAAATGAATTAAACTGTAAAAGTAAAACTCGCATTGTAGATTCATCTTGAAGGATTGATTTCTCCAAAGATAAATTACTATCTGTATTAAATAAGTTCTTTGAAACACCTAAAGAATTATACACAGTTCTCTCGACACGTTCCAAATCATCTGATGTAGTTGTGGTATTAGAATCAGCCATATCTTCAACTTGTACATCTGCGAAAGTTGTTAAAACATCAACTCCAATAGCATGTTGTAACATTTCAACAGCATTATTATGAATATCTCTGGCTTCATCTACATCGAAAATCAAATCACCATTTTTATCAAGTGGTAATTTTTGTATAACGATTTTCAAAAGTTGTTGCATTTGTTTTCTTCGGTCTAAATCTTGTGCCGCATCCAAATCTAAGATTGCGGGAATCGCATTTATAAATAATGGTTGGTCGCCATTATTAAAACAGAATTTAACCGCAGAACCTGGCTCAAGAGTATACCAATAACCAGGACGCCAATTTAATTGTGTATTAGTGTTAACTAAATGACTATCACGACGACCTAATGGATAATATTCTGTATCAGGCTCTAACTTACCTTGTTTATATAACACATATCCCTTTTGGAACTCTTTAGGGAACATTCTTAGAATTTTCATTCTATAATTAACATCTCTAAAGTTTTCATCAAAAAAACGCATATCAAATTCAATTACTGGCATATCGCCAATATTAAATCTTGTTCTGCAATAATTAATCGGTAATTGTTGTAGAACTAATCCATCTCTTGATGGAGATATATATCCATAATAAGCTCCGTTCTTTACAACCTCACTGGCGATATCACCGCAAACCTTCTTAACATGTGAATTATCAAGATAACCCAAAATGTTATTAAAATCAACTAAAGCTTTTTCAAAAGACTTCTCTGATTCATCTTTAATTTCCGGCGTTATATACCAATCGTATCTATATAGATAAGCAAAATAATCACATACTTTAGAATAAATACCATTTGTATTATAAAAATAATTAGAAATTTCTCTTATTAAAGGTAAATTCCTCTCACTAATGGCCTGAAGTATAAATGCCTTATTTCCAAAGTCATGTCGGATTTTAGGCATTGAACCAAGATTTAAAACAGCATCATCAAGGGTCTTAGTTCCAACTTTAATCTTTCCATAATTTATTGGACCTTCATATCCTCGACGAGAATTAATCATATCAAAGCCTTTTGACCGAATCTCTTCTTGTCTGTTACGCAAAAATTCACCTCCTTTTAATATCCAGCTTTTTTCATTATATAATCATATGAAAGGAGGTTTTCTTCTGTATATGGAATTTCAATTAAGTTAAAATCATGTAGCGCACAAAAACGTCTTTTTTTATTATCATTAAACTGTTGTTGATAGAAACCTCTTTTGCCACCAAATTTTGCACTTGGCTCATAGTGTTGTTTTCCTTGATATTCAATAATAAAATCAATATGTCCATCATCATCAAATATGACAAAATCAAATCTTAAAGGTCGTCCACTTGAGCTCCGCAAATCTGGAAAGATATATTCCATCTTATAATCTAAACCCGACTCTTCTAATATTTCATGTATCTTACGTTCTCCAAAACTTGCATCCACTTTTTATTCACGCCTCCCTACTATTATTATATCAATTAAAGAAACACCATTCTTTAGCATTAAATTTCTTTTTCTTTTTCTTATTATCTTCTTCATGTTTAATATAATATAATCCATACTCAAAAGCAGAAAATTTATCTTTTCTAATACCTCTATTTGCTTGTTTCAGAATAATATTTACACCTTCTGTTTCTTCACGAAGGTTCATCATTTCTTCCTTTAATATAGAAGTTAAGGTGAATGGTTTTAAATATTCTGCCCTTTCCTCAGGAGTCATGTTTTGACCAACCTTAGTTCCAAGTAATTTTGTTTTTGCAACACGCTCATCTATTAACATTTTAACCTTTCCAGAAGAAAGTTGAGTTTGAGCATTTGCATGAGCTTCGGTATTAATTGGTGCATTTGCTTTAATTACATATAAAGCATCTTGTTCACAATTTTGGGTTCTATATTTCTTATAATATCCATCATCATCATTATAAACACCAAAGTCTGGAAATAGTTCATTCGTATCTGGGTCAATTTGTGGTTTAACCAAATAATCTAATAAACCAATACCAAGACCATTACCATCAATAACAAGACGTTTAGCTTTAAATTTATAGAATAGTTTTTTTACTTTTATACACTGGTCTTCAAAATGTTCATCACTTAATGTAAATATATTAACTAACTGCTTTAATGAAACTCCTTGCGGCTGTGGTGTAACTTTAAATACACAAATGACTGAATCGCACCCTTTACGACCAACATCCATCGACAGCACATAAAAGCCACCTTTTCCAATTCGTCCAGAGGCTTCTTTTTCTGGTTGTTTCAAAATCCTGTTTCTATCAAAACTTTCTGAATTAAAGAATGCATCTTCAACTGTACCAGACCATTTAGATTCATATTCACGGGCAAAAGATGATTCATTGAATGTACCATCCATCTTTAGATCTTTTACAAAGTTTTTATCAAGTAATTTAACTAATACAGGAATCTTATAAGTACCACCCATAATCATGGCTTTTTCTGGCTTTACAATCTGCCATACAAGGAACTGTATTAACTTATCATAAGGATATGTATTTTTATATCCAGCAGTAGTAATATATAATTGGGATTTATTTAATTGCTCTTCTGGATGAGTTGAACCGTCCATACACATACGAGAAATGTTCATGGTAGGAATAATAACTTCTGAAAGAATTTGTCCATCTACACCTACACATTCCTCAATAACTCCGGCATGTCGACGCTTACCACGAGAGCTCTCTCTTGCCGCAATATTATCAAAATAAGATTCATTTTGGAATACATATTTTGCATAATCTTTTCCTTCAAGTGTTTTTCCACGAGTCCAGTCAATTTCTTGTTTAAATGCGGGTATTAGATTACATATCTCTTGAACTTTTTCTTTCATAATACCTGCAGCCTGCTCTTTACCTCCAGAAGTAACAAAGAGTTTACACTTAGGATAAAGAATGCATCTAATCATTAAAGTCATAATTGATAAGAATGATTTTGAATATGCACGAGGAAATACTGCATAAACGTATTGATGTCTCATTGCAATTCGTAAGAACACTCTCTGATAAAAGAAAAATTTAAAGTCTTGAGGATTTCCCATTTCCAAAAGGTAGTCAACAAACATATCAGGATATTCTCTCCAATAGGCAATGTATTGGCGGCCTATACTTATAACAGCCCGCACACGCTCTTCTGAGAGACCAATCTTTTTTCGAGAATCAGATAAATCTAATAAATCTTGTAATGCCATTTTATCTGTCCTCCTGAATTTGTCTTAACATTTCTTCATCGTCTTCTTCTTGTTCTTCAAGGAAATCTCCATATTCTTCAAAATCTTCATCTTTTAAAGCTTCAATCTCTTCAAATGATAATTCTTCCTCAACATCTTCATCTTCTTCTTTAGACTCTTCAATAGCCATTTGTTTAACAGCATTTTCAATAAGATTACCTAAATTCATTTCTTCTACTACAAGACTATGAGTATAATCTTTTAAATCCAAAATAGTTTCATCAACTCTGTCTTTTGGACCTTCTGTATAATAACGAGGTATAAAACCTTCTTTTTCACATAATACTACAAACTCTGAAATAGAATTTAAAAACTCTCCATTATCAGCTTTATTCTGTGCCGCGGTAAACTTACCAGACTTCATAAGCATGTCATACATTTTTGACATTTTCTGAGCGCCATCAATATCTCCTATATCCAGAAGCTGATTAGTTTTTAATGAGGCCTTGCATACTAACTTTAATACGTCTTCGTGACCGGCACCTTGAATATCATATGACTTTTTCATCTCTAAATAGAGTTGTTCCAGTCGGACCCATTCTTCGGGTTTATACGCTTTTCCCCATTTAAGCCGCAAATATCTTTTATCTTCATCAGTTAAATCAGCGCAAATATCATCATCGCCTTCATCGGCAAAGTAATCGTCTGCGGGCGGAGCTCCCAAGCCGGCGTCCGACATATTCATATATGAGCTGTCATCGTATACCGGAACTTCTACATCTCCCTCTGGTATTGTAGCTCGATTCTCCATCACTACTTTGGTAATCTCGGCCGCACCATATCCAGCTCTTTTCATCGCTTCTTCTGTCTTATGGTCGGCTAATTCTTGCAAGAACTGAGTATCTTTCCAACGATATTGCTTCCATTGCTTTAACTTCATTTTTGAAAGATATCTGCCTAAAATTGTTACTCCTGTAACTTTACTTCTATCTTGACCATATTTCGCAAGCAATTTTTGCCATTCTTCTGGAACATAAGGTACATCACACTCCTGTAGAATCCATAGGTAAGTATTAGGGTCCCAATTATCTACATGCATAGTTAAACATTTTTTGCAAGTATTTAATTTTCTATCAGGATATTTCTCTAAATTATTTGAACCATAAAATTCTTTTTCATTAATTGTTTTTTTACATTTATCGCAGAATCTTGTATCTCCTGCTGCCATAATAAATTCCCCCTTTATTAACTAAGACTTCTGGATGTCCGAAATTATTATTTCTTGTCCTTTTTATTTCGGCATTTTTTACAAATGCTGTAAAATCCATCTTTGCTTGTCTTATTTTTGCTGAAGTATTTATTATGTGCTAATTTAATCTCGCCGCATCTACTGCAACGTTTATATTTACCTTTTTCTTTATTAAGAAAATACCAATTCAATGTATCATCTTCCGCTTGTGAAGCAATAATTTTTGGAATCTTTTTTCTCCATAAGCTGGAAATATATTCTAAACTATGTTTAACTTCAAATTGTTCTTCAATATCGGCCTGTATTTCAATATTTTGCATGCCGTCAATCTTGTCCGACACAATACGCTCATATAAGGGATAGTCGGACAATGCACGCCCGCATAAATCATCAAAATCTTCCATCATATACCACGCATCACCTTCAAAGTCCCCAAACCCTTCTTCTTTTAAACGAGAGTAATTGCAAAGGATTGCAGAACAAACCGCAGGGTCGCAAAATGAATATCCTTCTGGAATAATATAATTTTTATCATCAAATCTAAATGAATCTTCAAATTTAGTAATATGTTTTGAACGTGTTATTCTACTAAACACGATTGGTTTTTTATATGAATTTTTAATAACGTATTGGTCTTTCCGCAAATCAATAATGGCTTTCTTAATAATAAAAGCTTCTCTACCTGATGCGGTTTTTAATTTTTCTTCCCAAACTTTTATAGCATCTTTTATCTGTTTTAAATAGGGAATTTCTTCTACATCTTTTTTAGTTATCGTTACTTTTGGTTGAAATATTGTTGTCTTACCTTTTCCATCATCTAATAAATTATAAATACCATCTTCGCCATTTTCAAGTTGGGAGACTAAACCTTCAAAAGAAGTTTCTCTTTTATTAACTGTAGCCATGCGATTGTCAGTTAAAATCTTATGTTGTCGTCTCTCTTCTCGCTCTATTGGAATTACTAAGTATTCTGCGAGGATTTCTAAATATGCCTCATTGGGTTCTTTATTTTCCTCAAGAATTTTATTTACTAACTCTAATCTTTCTTCAGCTGAGGTGAGAGTATAATCTAATTTTAATATAATAGTCACCTCCATTACCTAAATATATTATAACAGAATTCCCAGCCTAAGTCAAATTTTTGACAAAATAGAAAAAAAATGTTAAAATGTCTATGTAAAATAAAAAAGGAGAGAAGATAAAATGTTACAAATTATTGTATTCTTTTGGCTATTAATGTTTTGCACATTATGCTTTCAATTTATAGAACCTATGTCGCAAAGTTCTAATGTTGATAGATGTTTGGCAATGTTTATATTTTTTAGTTGGCGCGCCATGTTTCTTTTTAGTAAACGTATTAAATAGTTTATTAGATTGTATTTTTCCAGAAGGATGGGATAATGAGGACCCATTTTCAAAATGTTAGTTATGATACTTTCTTCTTATGGAACAGCTTGTATGCAATATAGCTCAGATTTTACTAAAATAATGCGGGAAGCCGGTTATATATATCCTTTTGACTGGCGAAGACGAAGAATGGACCAAGATTATGAAGAACTGCAAGGTATTCGAATTAGCGTGGATGATTGGATAGATAAAAGAGAAAGATACATTGCGCAGAGGGTTTTTGATTGGGAACATTTTTATGCATATGTTACAAGATATAATAAATTAGATATGTTAGAGAATCATTTTCCTTGCGAAACAGGTGAGAGACAATGTAATTTGTTTTGCAAGAAATTTAATAAAAAATGTACAAAGGAGAAAAATGAAATATGAGAACAATGATGAAACAGTTAATTCCTGAAAACACAAGCAGAAAAATTGATAGCTTAGGAAGAATTACAATTCCAAAAGGATTAAGAGATAGAATGTTTCTTGAGGAAGGTTCTGATTTGGAATTATTTACAGCTATCATTGATGGCAGACAGTGTATTTGTATGGCAAGTCCAATAGATGATGATCAGAAGTTGCGGGAAGCCGTTGCTGCGTTCGTAGAATGTGGTGTTGAGGTACCTGAGGAGCTTCAGAAATATGTAGAGGAAGAAGAGTAATGGAAGCGTTGGGATTAGGGCTTGAAGTTTTGCTATGATTTATATTGTAGGAATTGGTTGTAAAACCTTTTTGATTTATACTGGTAAAGCTTCTATGGATTCTTTTAAGGACTGGTTTAAATTTAAAAATAATGATGGACGAATGTAGGAAAGTTGGAATATTTTGTAGAAACGTTTCTTATGGAAAGAGAGCTAAGGAAGAGTTAGATAAGGGGGATGGGACCCAATTTATTATTTTTCCCATAAATAATAGAGATAAATTATTGGGTCAAAGAATTGATAAGGCTTATGTCTTAGATGATGTAAGTTATAGAGAGATTTTATATCTTGTACAACCTTGCTTGAAAGATAGGGATGGATGTATAATGATTGGGGATGGGAATACCTGGATGAATTTATCTGTAATTTTGAAACTGATAAATATTTAAAGGATGGTTTTGTAAAGCCGAAATTTAAAATACTTTTCGTGTCAAAGTTGCCCAGAGCAAAGTCGAAATCAAAATGAAAAAAATTTTTTTCCCGAAATACCACCCCCCATAACACTATCTCACTAACTTTTGATGACTTTTTCATCTCAAAGATATCTGAAAAACACACAACAAAGGTATTGCCGCTATTCTGAGAAGTGACGGGGTGACCTCGCATCTTGCGGGCCCGCCAAAACAGATAAAAAATATTTGAAATTAAAATGAGTTTAAGGTAGGCATTGTGTATGATACACAATGCCTTTTTATTTATACACAAACATACTAAAGAATAAATAGCACAGTATGTATAGCATGTATGTGATACACATAGACTATACACTAAGGGCACACCATACACAGGTAGTCCATACTACACAGCACACCATGTATACTACTATACATACACAGGACCGCATGCACACAGTACAATACACACTATGCTATGTACATACATACATCTGTTGGATACATACACAGTACATGATGTATACACATACACTATACAATACACAGAGATACATGCATACATACTATACATGTATACTATTGGATAATAATTAAATAAAGTAAAACACTCACGCGTACAAGAGAGATGAAGCCTGCTGCCCCTGCCCAAGGGCAGGTCTTACCAAGGGCAAGGAGAGAGCGAGAGGAGACAGAACGAGAGAGAAGAGAAGAGTAAGAGAGACAAAGACAATAAGATAAACAAACACAAAGACAATAAGATAAATAAATAAATAAATAAAACAAATGTATCAATGCATGTATGTATGTAGGTAGTAGGTATGGGGTACCATGGGTATAGGGGTAGGGGTATACGTGTACCATGGCACATAGGCGCGCTGGCGGTCCTGGCGCGCCTTGTTTGCTGTCAATAGGTATCCTGCACAAAAATCGTTGCGAAATCTTGTGCAATTTGTACATTGACATTCTCCCGAATCTATGATACAATAAATGATACGAGCCTATTGGATTAATACACACTGGGCTAATTAACGCAAACATTCTTTTCGGTAAATAGGGCGGAGATTGTTAAAAAATTAACAAAAATATTTTACAAAAAAGGCTTGACAAATGGGCGGTTATACTGTATAATAAACTTATCAAATGAAAGAGAGGTAAGAACAATGAAGAAAGTGATGATGATGATGATGGTAGTGATGATGATGACAGGCTGTAACACAGCACTTGCCGCAAGCAGTCCAGTAGATGACACATGTGAGCGTGATGTGTATGCGGCTTTGGCTGTAGTCACAGAGGTTGATGAAGAAGAGAACGTTGTGTACTGTGTAGACTTTAGTGGTAATGAGTGGTCATTCACAGGCATTGAGGACTGGATGGTTGGAGACTTCTGTTCAATGGTAATGGATAACATGGGTACAGTGTGTATCTATGATGATGAGATTGTATCAACAAGGTATACAGGTTGGCTCAATGGCTCATGGGGACGTGATGCAGACGGCAATGCTATCATTGAAATGAATGAAGATTGATTTTAAAGTGAGGATTTTTCCTCACTTTTTTTATAAAAAAGCTTGACAAGTAACCGCATGTGTGGTATTATAATAGTGTCAAGAGGAAAGGGAAACAAAATAAAAAATAAAAATAAATTAAAAAACCTATTGACAAATGAGTTACTTGGTAGTATAATGAATACATAGAAAAGAAAAGAGAGGTATTTAGAAATGAGTTATACAGTAGAATTTATTATTATGGCAGTTTTATTCAGCATGACAGTAGGTGGTTTCATGGCAATGTGTATTGTAAACATTATAGCAGAAAACAGTAAACCAGTAGTAAAGTGGATAATGGGAATTATAACTGCGGTCATACCATCATGATACATGGATTAAGAGAAAGATAAAAAAAACAAAATAGGGGTTGACAAATTCAGCCCATTGTGCTATAATAAAGACAGTTAAAGAAAGAGAGGAAAATAAAATGACAGTAAACGAAATGATGGATAATGTAATTAGACAGTTAGGTTTTGAGAGTCCACTGACAGTTATGTTTTGTAAGGATTGTGAATCAGGAAAGTTCACTAATGAAGAGTTAATGAGATTAATGCATACAATCGTAGAATATTAAAAAAAGACTTGACAAACCAAAACGGAAGTGTTATACTTAATGTATCAAATGAAAGAGAGGAAAAGGAAATGACAAGAAAAGAAATGATGGATGAAGTTATCAAGACAAGAGGTATGGAAGATGAAAAGACCATCTGGTTCTGCGAGCTGTGTGAAGATTCAAGTTTAAAAGATGAAACTTTATTTTTAGCTTTCATAGCAACTGTGACTTGTCCAATAGATACAGAAGAATAATTTAAAAAAGGGGTTGACAAAAGGTCAACCTCATGCTATAATAAATACATAGTAAAGGAGATGTAAAACATGAGTAGAAAATCCAAAAGTAAAGAGAAACAAATGAAAGCACAGGCAGAGCAATTCAAATACAAAGGTATGACAAAAGCTCAAATCCAAAAGGCAAAGAAAGAAGAACGTGCGGTCTGGGTTGGTACAAGACCTGCGGTGTTTGATGATAAGAGAAAGAAAAATGATAAAAAAGAATTGAAAAAAATACTTGACAAAGTGATGTATTAAGAGTATAATAAAGTTATCAAATGAAAGAGAGGTATTCAGAATGGCAATGAATTCAGTAGAAGCAGTTATCAATCACAGTTTAACTATCAGTAACATGATTGCGGATGAGCGAGAACAGGAACGCAAGCACGCATTGAATCCCAGATGCAAGCCCGCAAATTACGCAGGGGTGGCAGGCTACATTGAGTATGCTACTGGAATCCAGTGTACAGCAGATGAAGTTGAAAAAGCCTTGACAAGATTTTGATTTCATGTTATAATAAAGGGTTGGACTTTTACGGTCTGACCCTTTTATTTTGGGCGGCGCGCGCACGGTCCTGGCGCGCGTTGTTTCAGTATAACATAGGCGACAGCATTTGTCAAGAGAAAAAATGCACAAAATTTTAGCAGGTCGGCATCCCGAAATTCGGCACTTTGCACAATGGGTAATAATGCACAAACTTTGACCGCAAATTTTGTGCATTATTTTTTACGATAATGCTTGACTATTGGACTGAGGTGTGGTATATTATAATCAAGGAAAGGGAAAAGGGAATGCGGAAGCCCATAGAACAGTGGGTTGATGAGCGACACGCCATTGGTTCACTGTTCGGGCTGACAGCCCTAAAACAAATTAAAAAAAATAAAAAAAGTTCTTGACAAACCGAATCAGATAGAGTATAATAAGATTAAAGATAAGGGAACAGAAAAGAGAGGGAAATAAAAATGAAAGAAATGATTAAAAAAGCACTGGTTGATGGATATAAAGAAATCGCTTACACTGACAAATACATCTATGGATTTTATGATAAAAAAGTTGTTTACGTTGCTTTTTCAGATGACAGCACACTGGATGCCGTTACAAAACTCGATACGTCAAGCGATAATACAGGTTATAGCTTACGATTCACACCAAACAAATTCCAAAAAGAAATTTTAAAAATGGGCGGAAAATACTTCCCACTTTGCTCAAAAGAGTTTTTCTTAAATGAATGTAAAGAAAGTATTTACAATAAAGGTCGTGTATTTGAAAAAATGGTAACTGAATACTATGGTCAGGAATGGGGATGGGATAAAGTGCCATTCACAGAGGCAGGCGACATTGAAATTGATGGCGTTGCTTATCAGATTAAATTTGAAAAAGCAACTTACACCACTGAAAAAAGGCTTGCAAGGTTAAGAAAGAAAAAAATGGAAAAAATGAATAAAGGACTTGACAAATAATAAGCCCTCTGATATAATAATAATAGAAAGAGAGGTAAGAAAGATGAAAGAAAGAAAAACAGATAAAGAAACATTATTAGAAATCTTTAAAAGGGCGGGCGTAAACATTGTCTATGAACAGGACGATTACATTGAGGTTGAGCCAGAAACCTATGGAGAAAACGTTGGTTTTGATTTTGACTCACAAGGAAATTTTAAAAAACTTTTATAAAAAAAACTATTGACAAATTATTTTAAAAGTGTTATAATAAATATATCAAAAGAAAGAAAGGAAAAAAATTATGGAAAATATTATGGAAAGTTTAGGACTTATGGTAGGAAAAGAAACTGTACTGTTTGATGTTACAACAGGTGAAATCATTTCAAAAGAAAGAACTGAAGTTCTTGCGTATCTGAAAAGAAATGATGGTTTTTATACCTTACAAGTTTTTTAAAAAAGGTATTGACAAATTATAAAAGATAGTATATAATATAATTAAAGAAAAGGAAAAAGAAAGGAATTGATAATTATGATGAACAACACAATTAAGAAAATGATGGAGACAAAAGGAACAATCTACTTTGACATGGACGGCACACTTGCTAACTTCTACGGTGTAGACAACTGGTTAGACTATCTCGAAAATGAGGACACCACACCTTACGCAATCGCAAGACCGCTGTTTAACTTTTCAGTATTTGCAAGACTGCTTCACAAGTTACAGGAAAATGGTTACAGAATTGGCATTGTAAGCTGGTTAAGCAAGTGCGGTTCGACAGCTTACAACACCGCAGTAACAACAGTAAAACTTGCATGGCTCGAAAAACATCTGCCGAGTGTTGAGTGGGACGAGGTTAAAATTGTAAACTATGGCACACCAAAAAGTACAGTTGTTGATTGTGACGGATGGCTCTTTGATGATGAAGAACGCAACAGAGAAGAGTGGGGCGAAAACAGTTTTGATGTAAACGACATTCTTGGAACGCTGAGAAAATTCTTCTAAGCGTTTCAAAAAAAGACTTGACAAATTTCAGTAGATACTGTATAATAAAAACATAATAAAGAAAGAGGTTGATACAATGAAAAAGATTTGTTTTAAACATGATTACTACTGGACTGGTGAGTTTGTTGGAACTCCCACAGATTTAATCTCTGGACACACAAAAGATTTTGAAAAGCGTGAAATTATTTGCACTTGCAAGAAATGTGGAAAACAAAAAAGTTTTAAATTTAAGAAAGAAATACTTGACAAATAAGCCAAAAGGCAGTATAATAAATGTATAAAGTAAAGAAAGGAATTAATACAATGTATTATTTAAGGGATGAAGCGTGTACACCTATATATTTAACAGAGGAAGAGTACAGTTGGCTTGTAGGACAGTTGAGAGCCAAGAGAGCATCGGGCTTGAAAAAGTCAATGGCTGTGTACATGGATACTTTTGGAGCTGCGGAGCTGCGGTCGCTTGTGAAAAGTGTAACAAAGGAACAGTAAAAAAAATGAGCTGAAATTTCAGCTCATTTTTTGTGCAATTTGCCAAGTTGACAAGAATGGAGAAGTGTGATAAAATGGCCGGCCGGCGACAAGCGCTTCGGCCGGAATTTGTGCAAAACAGAGAAATTCAACAATTTTTTGGCAAAATCTTTGTGCAATCTGCCTATAGACATTCTCCCATAATCATGCTATACTATAATCAAGTTAAGAGAGAGAGGTAATCAAAATGATTAAGATAAAAGCATTACTGGCAATCAACATGGACACTGTAGCAACCACAACAACCTGCTACCATTGCCCGCTGAAATGGGAGTGTAAAAAATGGTTTTATTATAGTTATAATGTCAATAATAAAATGTGTGATACTGTTGATGAAACAATTCTGTTCGGCAAATACGACCCTTGGAAAAAGTATGGACTGACAACAGAAGAAGCGAAAAAAAGAAATTTAAAAATGTGTTGACAAATTAAACATTGTGTGTTATACTTAATGTATCAAATGAAAGAGAGGAAAATAAAAATGAAAGAGATTTATGATTATAGATTTGAGTACAGAATGGACGGTTGGAAAGACTTTGTTGATACAAGTATCTGGAAACATGTGAGATACCTTGCTCCAGAAGATGCAGAAACATTAAACTTTACAATCAAAACTTTTGACGAACTGGTTGACTTAGTTCGAGATGATTTATTTATGAACGCTGAACTTTCAAAGAACATTTTCAGAAAACCAGTTGTTCGATTAAGCAACGTAGAAGATTATTGCTCAACAGCTATCACAGCTAAAAACTTCAAGCCTATCGAGGTTCGTTGTGTGTACAAGAAGCTGAGTGCGTCAATGAAAGAACTTGCCGACACTCTGGACGCTGACAGCTTTTGTGAATATTTAAGAGACAGAGGAATTACAAAAATTTGAGAAAAAGATAAAAAACTATTGACAAATTAAAAAAAATATATTATAATAATTATAGAAAATAAAGAAAGAGGTTGATAAAAATGGAAGAACGTTTAAGCAAGAAAGCATGGTTAGCATTATTTACACTGATAGGAGTTGTGTTAGCAGTATCAAACTATGAGCCTTCCGCATGGGTTGTATTTTTAGGACTTGCGGGCGGTTACACTTGCGGTTCTTTTGGCTATTGGATTGATACAAAATTCAATGAATGGTTAGAAAAGTTTGCGGAGGAATAAAGCATGATGAAAACAGTTACAATGAAATTAGAAAACGCAAATGCGGAGTTACGTGTGGGAGACTCTAACGGGGTTGTTATTATCAATAACAACAACCTTGTTTCTATTGACGAATTAAAGGAAATTTTATCAATGTTCAACTATTTGAATAACAGCGCAACAGAAACAAAAATTAAGAAAGACGCAACTAACTTCTAACATTTAGGCAGACATAAGTCTGCCTTTTTCACCCATACAAAAAACGGGACAAAAAAATTTTAAAAAAGTGCTTGACAAATGAACCAAAAGGCGTTATAATAAATGTATCAAATGAAAGAGAGGTAAGAACAATGAATAAATGTTACAGATGTGCGGAACTCGAAGGATGCTGGGCTGGTTTACATGGTAAAGGAAAGAAAGATTGTGAGTGTTTTTGCCCTTGTTACTTTTCAAAAGATGAAAAGCATTTGATTTTAGTTCACGAACCAGAGTGGGAACAGTTAGTAGATGCTAACAAGGGTGAGATTCTTTGTGAGAATCACAAACTGGAAGCGGTTGACATTTTAAATGCTTTACAAATTAATTTTACAGAAGTTGAAAAAAACTCTTGACAAAATAAACAATCGGTGCTATAATAAATACATAAGATAAAGAAAAGAAAGGAATTGATAAAAATGAGAAAAACAATTTACTGCACACTCGATACTGAAACTGTTGGGGGAGCTGCTAATCCTACTGGAATGTATAATTTAGGTTGTGTTATTCACGATAAAGATGGTAACATCTTTGCAACAACTTCAATGTTAGTTATGGAACATTACAACGATATTAATAAAGATGAATACTCAAAAAACAACTTCCACATTTATGAGGAACGCTTAAACAATGGCACAATGTCAGCAGTAGCAACAGAAAGAGATGCTATTGAGATTGTAAGAAATCTTTGCAAGTTCTACAATGTAAAGTATGTACAGGCTTATAACAGCGTATTCGATTTTGAAAAAACTATCTGTCGTGAACTGTTAGACGATTTTGAATTTATCGACATTTACTTAATGGCATTACAGACAATCACACATCTGAAAAGCTACAAAAAATTCTGTATTGCAAACAATCTCAAATCATCAACAGGAAAAAGCTGTGCAACATCAGCAGAAAGCGTTTACGCATTTATTACAAACAATGCGGATTATGTAGAAGAACACACGGCACTGAGTGACGCAATGATTGAGAAAGATATTTTTGTTCGTTGCTACAAAATGCACAAAAAGTTCACAAAAAACATGCACCAGTGGAACTGCAAAGGCAAGAACGCACACAAATGTTTTCCTTCTCTTAAATGAGAGAGGGAAAACAACCCAAACAAATGGGGACTTTGTTAAAAAAATAACTTTTAAAAAGCTATTGACTTTTGGCTCAAATGTGATATAATTATAATTGTCAAAGAGGTAAAGGCTTAAAGAAAGAAAGAGGTAAATGTGTATGTATTATGTATTCGATGGAACTGACAAAAAGGTTTGCGGTTTTGAAAATTATGATGACGCACTTTACTTTGCTGATGTTATCGGCGGTTATGTTGGCTATTACGCCGCATAACAAAAAATAAAAAAATAAAAAAAGTCTTGACAAATGAAACAAAGTGATGTATAATAAATACATAAGATAAAGAAAGGAAGTAAAGAAAATGAGAAGTCCGCCGAAAAGAAAATAAA